>Ga0213841_1000145_pt1 | contig 159985 bp, 114 predicted proteins | sample SWPATP23_FD_160125 | JGI IMG/M metagenome (GOLD analysis project Ga0213841, IMG submission 160125) | Coastal seawater microbial communities from Marineland, Florida, United States - SWPA TP2 #3 | ecosystem: Environmental > Aquatic > Marine > Coastal | place: USA: Florida | collected 2016-08-14
ATAAAATTAACTTTTTTTAAGTCTGATTTAATTTTTATTAGGTTTATTTTGTAACAGCTGTTAAACTCAATAAAATTAACTTTTTTTAAGTCTGATTTAATTTTTATTAGGTTTATTTTGTAACAGCCGTTAGATTTAATAAAAATAGCTAATAAAAACAAAATTAATATAATTATATTTTTATATTATCAAATCATTAAAAATCTTCCAAAGCTTGCTGAAAAAAAGAAGAATCATACAAAATAGACATCTATTGATTAATATTTTGTATAATATTTTTCATAGGTCTTTTATCTAATTTTAATAATTAAAATAATGTTTTTTAATCTTATAGAAGATTGTCTAATAATTTTTTCAGTTTATTTTCAGCATCTAATTATTACATTTCTTCTGTATAACCTTATATAGTTAAAAAATGTTTTTGAATACATACTGGGCATTTTTTTCTAGGATGTGTTATATGTTATTTTAAAAGTAATAATTATTTATAAATTTCTACTACATTAAATAATGAACTTTGCACAGGATATATTAAAGTTTTTTTTCTATCATATTTTTTATCACGTACTACTTTGGCGTCCTTCAATGTTTTTTCTAATATATTTTTTCTAATAAATCTAAAAATTTATACTAATTATTATGTATTTGTTTTATTTTATTGTACGATATAATTAATTCTATCTAATATATGTAATATATCAACATTATGATTATCATCTTTTTTAACATTTAAAATATAATTTAAATTTTCATTATCTAATCCTATGGTTAATTATTCCTTATTCTTATCAAATATATCTTATAAATTTAATATCTATTATTATATTAAGTAAAAATCTACACTATTATCTATATATTATTCAAATTATGCTTAAAAAAGTTATAAATATTCTGTTATTAATTTTTTATCTTTTTCCTAAAATTCTTTTCTTTTTAAATCTATTCTCAACGTTATAAATTCCATAAATAATAATTTTTTTAATAAATATTAAATAAATATTTCCTAGTTATTATCTATAGTATTATTCATATATAATGTAAATAAAAATATAAATATAATAAATACCGAAAACAAAGTTTTCGGCTCCCGCTGCCGATATATACATTGCGGGTTAATAAATTTTATAAAAGACATTCATAATATATTTTTTGCTTTATTTAATATTAAAAATCATAATCAGAATTATTCTTAGGAATTTTCTAAAAATTCTACTATTTGTGTAGCAAAATCTTTATCAATTCCTTTGTTTTCTTCTAATTTTATTTTTATTTCTTTGGGCATAATTGCTTCAACTTCTGGTGGTAGATGTGTTAATTTACCTTTTTTTAACATTTTCATTTATTGTTTAGATAAATGTAATGTTTTTGAGGTAAGATTTACAGCGTTTTCAAAATAAATACCACTGGGATTTTTCTTTTTGGGAATCTTATGTTATTAAGGTTCGGGAGCAAAAAACGGTTAGGATAACGCGGTATTGTTATCAAAGATATAAGATGGATTTAATAAATTGGGAACAAACATTCCTTAACTTAAAAAATTAGGTGCTTAATTCATTTCTATGTCTTTTGTTATTTGTATTTACTTTATATATATCTGAGTTATGTTTTTTTTTCAATTTTTTCATATAAGAATCTATTTATATTACCATAATTATTATTTTAATAATTCATAATTTTTTTTAAATTAAGATCTATTGGTATCTTCTAGATAAATTTTTTCAATATTATTGCGAAGATAATATAAATTCATATTTTATTTTAAAGGTATTATCCACATATAAATTATACTTTTAACTATTATTTCGCATATAATTTTAGCTTAATCAATATTTGACATTATAATTATATCATTATGAATATTATTTATATTTTAAATTTTATAATAATTAATAAAATTTTTATAAATATCAGAAAATTATATATTTTTGTATTTTAAATTATCATACGAGGATAAAATTGATTATATAATACCTCTATTATATAAATTTTTTCCTAATTTTATTTATGATTTACTTATTTATGTTAATAATTCTAACAATTATGATACAGATTTAAAATCATTAATATCAGATTATAATTTTACAGGATAAATATAATTTATTTTATTAATGCCTAAACAATCAAATAAAAATATCACATCATTAATAGCATATTTAAGTAATTATTCATCCATATTATCCATATTGATTTGAAAGCCTTTTTATTTTTAAATATTTAAAATCATTTCTGTATCTAAAATTTCTTTATATTATTTTATAGATATTATATCTTAAATCATATATAGTGTATATACATCAGTTCCAGAAAATGTTTATACATATTTATGTTTATATATCAGATATTATAGATATAATTTAGTATCAATAAAATTTCTTATAAAATTATTTAAATATTTCTTAGGAAGACCGCATAATAATTGACTAACTATATGATCATAATCTTGACTATATATTCCATGTGCAGCTTTATAAATATTATCTTTACTGGAACACAATATCCTTTTCACGAAAAATGTTAATATTTTTTTTTCTTCAATTGAACGAAAATCATAGGGATTAAGAATATATATTTCTTTTTTTTATTTTTCATCTACTATATCAAATTTTATTTACATTAACCCTATTCTATTTTATCCATATTCAAGATCAAAAGTCATTACTATAATTTTGTCTTATATATTATCATAAAATTTACATGATTCATAAAATTGTTATTTATTTTAAATATTATTACATATTATTATATCATATGTTTATGTTTTATTATTCTTCATCTCAAATTTAATTTATTTTTTTTTCATTATATATATAATTTAAAAAAAAAATATTATATATGAACAATCTTATTTAATTTAATAATATTTTATAATTTTAAATTAAAAATCATTATATTAATTTAGATAATGATGAAATATTCACACATATGTAAATATTCATAGATAATATAAAAGATATCTTGGTATAATTATAAGAGGGAAATGTTGATGTGGAATTATTATCTTATATTTCTGATTATAATACGGTATTTTAATATAAAAAAAAAAATAATTTTACATTTTATAATAGATTTAAATATTTATTTTAGATAAGTTTTAATGATATTATATAATAAATAAAAAATACTAATGATGATTATTATAATTATTTACGAATTAAAAATATGTAAAAATTTGATGAATATTATGATGATGATTTTTATCAAGAACAATAAAAATTAATTCAAAAAAAAAATAATGACCAATAATCTTAAAATTAATTAATAATGAAAAAATTAGTAAAATTATAAACATAACTAGGATAATATAAACAAATAATTTAAGATTCATTAATTAATGATGAAGAAGACATATTAAATATATTAAAAAATAAATATGAAGAAGATTATGTGAGATCAATTTCATAATAAAAAGAAGATATAATAAAATAACAATCATGTATTATGATAACATTGATATAATAATTTATTATGGATATAATTTTATTGATATCATCTAAATATAAATCTTAAATAATATAATATTTAGATAATAATAAAACTTTAATCAATTTTTTGTGAAGGAATTATTCTATTTAAATAAATATTATATATATGAGAGGTATATACAAAAGTTTTGGATTATTAATTTGTCACAGAGATGATAATTAAAATATAAAACTATTAGTTATAAAAAAAAAATATTCATATAATTTAGAAACAATAATTAGAGGTCTTTTGAGAAATAAAATTTATTATGATTTGGTAAAAACATTAGACAATAAAGAATTAGAAATATTATGTAATAGATAATATTTATAAAATATTATATTGAATGATTTCTAATATGCATTTATAAATAATAATTTTTATAAAAATTATGAAAAAATTAAAATATACGGATATAAAAGTTCCATATAAAATTATTCTGATGATTTAAAATCAAAAGATTATTATGATTTGCCTAAAGGCAGAATAAATGAGAATGAAAATAATGTATAATGCGCAATAAGGGAAACATAAGAAGAAATTTCTGGATTATAAATCTAAGAAAATATGATAAATTAATCAAACGTTATAAATCATATACATGTAGGAACAGATAAAAGTCTATATCATTATACTTTATATATAATTATGTTAGATTAAAAATAATTATAAAATATAAAAGTAAAAGAAATTTAAAGATATGAAGATATAGAATATATAAATATCAACGAAGGTATATCTGAAAATAATATTACAGGAAATGAAAATATTTAAGAAATAATTTAAAATTTAAAACAAAAATAATTATGATTTTTTCAAGATAAGGATTTAAATTTAAATTATATTGTTTATATGTTGTTTAACTGTATTTTTTACATTTATTCTAATGTTTCAGTAATATCTTATAAAATTCCTTTATTTATATCAAAAATTAAAATTTTTATATATTACGTATATATTTATATTATGGCACTTTCTTGTTTTTTGGATACAATATTTTTATTGTATATGTTAATAAATGTTTAAATAAAAAATTAATTTTCATGTTTTGGGAATTATAATTCATATATTATATTTCTTCCCAAATGTTTTTTTTATTTTTTTACATCATTAATTAATTATTCATAACTATTACTTGTATCATGTTACAATATTTATATATAAAAAGTTTAATCTTTTATATCAAATTCATCAAAAAAAATATTTTCCGTATATTATTATATTTTTTATTTGTATAAATTTTCAGAATTTTATAATAATTATTATAAACTTTTTTTCGCCAAAGCTTCATTTTTATCTTATAATTTTATATTCAAATAAATTTAATCATCCTATTATTTTATAAATGGAACCTATACAAAAGTATAGAAATCAGTATTTATTTTATTATTCATAAGTGCTATTTAGTGATCATAATAATAATATATTGAAAAATCTTTTAAAAATGTATATGTTTAAAAAAATAATATTTCTTATTCATATTTTGCTTCATCATCCATTTTAAAACAATTATATTTTTCATCTTTAGATAATATTTAATTTTCTTATTTTTTTTATTAATATTCTACAATTTTCCATTTTTCATCTGGTTCTCCGTCAAGATATTTTATAGCTTTTTATAATCCTTTATATTTTACAGGTTATACAATTAATTTTTAATATAATTATTTATCATATAGTTGAAGTTAATAAGACATAGGAAACTTAAATGATTTAAACTAATAAAAATCTTCAGGTTATATTGTATCCAGTAATTATTAATTTTTAAATTTGAAACAAATCAATGATAAATTTGGATGATTAATATTTATAAAATTAAAAATATCAGCTATTTATTATATATATTCTTCATTATAATCAAATAAAAATTCAAATTATATATTGACATCACATAATGTTTATATTTTTAACTAGTTCATTTTATATATAAATAACATTTTTGTAATATTATTTTTTTCAATTTTTGTGTTTTTTTATTATATTTTTTTTTCTAAAAAATATTTTATAATAATATATAATGAATGATGACTCAGATAATAGTATATTAAGTCCAGAAAAAATAGAAAATTAATTAGATTCATAAGAATTTAATAATAATATATAAAAAGATTTAGAAATAAGATAGGAAAATAATACAGAATAGGAAAACAATACATAAATAAAATAAGAAATAGATTAATTATTATAAGAAGAATCTTATATAGATATGGATGATTCTATTTTACTTAAAAAAGATAATTAAATGCCACAAATTAATGAATATGCTGATGTTATAGATCAAATAAAAAATTATTATTAAATGGTTAAATTATTACCTGTAAAGAATATGATATAATAATATTTTGGCAAATCTGATGAAAATGATAAAAAAAATAAATTAGAATAAACATCCATAAGTGATATTGTATAAGAATAATCTTCATACATAAATAATAAAACACCATAAGAATAATCTTCATACATAAATAATAAAACACCACAAGAATAATCTTTATATATAAATAATAAATCAAATATTTAATAAAATACTAATAAAGATTTTTAAACAAAAACAATGCTTCTTAATTAATTACAAATAATGGAATTATTTATTTAAAATTAAAAAATAATGATAGATAAATTATATACATGATTCTTAATTTAATATTAGTATTAATAACAATAATTAAAATTCCTATTTTAAATATTGCCATATAAACAAAAGAAACATTAAATTTTTTATAATATTTTATTATAACTATGATTATATAAGTAATATAAGATTATATAATAAATTATGAAAAATAATAAATATCATTAAAATAATTAAAAAAATTTTTTAAATATATAACAGGTATCGATTATGAAGAAATACAAAAATATGATTATTAAAGATATTTGTTATTATATAACTATATAATAAAATAAATGCCTGGAAAAAATAATTTTGGTTATTATATTATATAATCAGAACTTATAATATTTTCTGTAATAAGATTTTTTAAAATAAAAGGAGAATCGTTTAAAACATCAATGATATTATTAGGAATCGCACCATTAGTATTAATATTATTATATTCAATTTCAAAAAAAAAAGAAAATATTGATTTAAAATATCAAGAATCGGAAAATAAATTTTTATATAATTTATATTAATTTATATTTTTCAATAAAATTTTTTACAGATACAATTTTAAATAATTATTTGAAAGATATGCCTAAAAATAATATAATTAATATAAATAATATTTTTTTGATGTATAATATTACCAGAATATAATACCAAATATAATTATAACCATAGTAGTAATAATAAATTCTGTAATGTATTATAATGATCCTAATTAATAAAAAACAGAAATATAAGTAATTTTAGAATAAATATCTTTTATAACATTAAATATTAATTAATTTATAATCAATTATTAATAAAGACATGAATAATAATAAAATGAATTAAGTATGTTAAAATAATTAAAGCTGTAATATAAATAAAAAAAAAATATTAAAATATAAAATATAACTGATACAGACAGTGAAATATTATATCATATAAAAAATTTAAATTATCAAATTTTAAAAAATATTAATTTCACTATAAATAAAGGTGATAGAATAGCAATTTAAGCATTTTAAGGATCAGGAAAAACTACATTGATAAATTTATTATCAAAAATATCTAAAGCGCCAAAAAATACTGTTTTTTATAAAAACACAGATATTAATATAATAAATAATAAATAATATTTTAATGAAGTTGTGCATGTAGATTAACAATAATTAATAATGAATACTACATTATTAAATAACATAATATTAAATTTAAAAAGTACAAAATAATTAGAAAAAAAAATTAAAAAATTATTAACATAATTTTAATCACCAGATTTAATTAAAAAATTAAATACTCGTGTATCTTCTAGCACTCTTTCTGGAGGATAAAAATAATTAATAACTATAATAAGAGCATTAATAAGAAATCCCTAAGTTTTAATTCTCGATGAACATACATCAAATTTAGATGCTACAAAATAAAAATTAGTTAATAATTATATATGTAATTTAAAAAATATTACAATTATTGCCATAACTCATTAAGATGATCTTTAATATTACAATAAAGTAATGAGATTATAAAGCGGTAAAATAATAAGTATATGTAAAAATTGAAAAAAATATAAAATACATAAACATTATTTGATATAAATGAACATTGAATAAAAAAAAAAATATTAGAAAATTATTTAATAGTAAAACATACAAATTGAAAAAAATTAAAATATAATATAACATCTGAGATAAAAAATATAAAATTTGCAAAAAAATAAATATTCTGAAAGTGATTAAATAATATAATAAAATAAAATAAAATAATTTCAATTATAAAATATTATTAATAAATAAAAAATTTAAATAGAAAAATATTATTTAGATTAATAAAAATCAAAATTTTATTAATAAAAATTTTTTATGATATAGTAATTACTTATTAATATTAAAAATTCTAAATAAACATTACAAAATATTAATAATATATTATAATGAAAAAATATTATTTTTTATTTTTTTAAATTTTTTAAAATAAGATAAAATTGAAAATTTTTTATTTACAATAGTTATAAATTTATATAAATGACTGAATAATAAGTTTAATATTTAACAGAAAAAGAACATATAATATGTAAATAAGATTTATATATAGGATAAAACAATAAAGTTTTAGCCAATTTACCTTTAACAAATAAAGAATGTAAAATGTAATTTAAAAATGTTTCATATGTTCCATTATTTATAAATTTAATATCAGAATTAATAATAAATGCTAGAGATTAAAACTATAGAGATTTATAAAGTAATTACTTGAAAGTTACTGTTAATAGAAAAAAATAATTTATTTAAGTATTTAACAATGGAAATGGAATAAACACGAACAAAATTTTAATTAAATCTCAAGATAAGAATGAAAAAGATTATTATATATATAATCCCCATGCAGCTTTTTTTAAATTAAGAACAAGTACTAATTACAACGATGGTGAAAAAAGAAAAACAGGTGGTAAAAATGGTCTTGGAGCCAAAATTGTTGCAATTTTTTCTAGTAAATTTATCATAGAAACTGTATATAAAGATGAAAAGGGTAATCTTACATTCTATAAATAATAAGCCTCAAAAAATTTAGATATTATTGAAGAACCATAAATTATCAATAATTACGACGATGTTGATAATAAGGGTACTTACACTAAAATTACATTTTATCATGATAAATTTTTCGCATAATTGAAAAAAAAATAAATATTAGAATCAAAATATTCTGATATGTCATATCATCATTATTGGATAAATAATTCATATACTATATCAGATATTGATATAGAATTTATTAGAAGTATTATTATTTTTACTGGGTAGTCAAATTCTTTTATTGGGAAAAAAACAAATTAAGAATTAACTGTCATAGAAGAAGATGGATAAAAATATACATAGGGACTTAATTATGAAACATTGCAAAATATATATGAATCATGTATTAAAAATTAAGATGAAATCTCTGAATATTTTATATAGAATTAAATTTATTAAGAAAGTAAATCAGGATGGCAGATTTTATGTGTTTTTTCCGATTAATAAAATCATAAGTTAGGAGTAACTAATGGAATTTTAAATATTTGTGGTGGAACACATATAGATTATATATATACATAGATTTGTGAACATATTAAAGAAAATTATAGCAATATTAATACAAATGAAACATAATAAAATTTAAAAATAATAAAAAATTATTTGAGCAATTATATGTCATTATATATATCATGTTGCATTGATAATCCAGATTTTAAGGAATAAACAAAATAAACATTAAATACTAGTGCAAAATAATTTAATCCATCACTTTAACTTGATGAAAGTTTTATAAAAAAAATATTAAAAAGCAGTTTTGTGAAACTGATGCAAAAAGATTTATAATAACAAAAAGATTTAAAATTACTTTAAAAATCTAATACAAAAAGAGGTTAAAAACCAAATTAAATTATATCAAATAAATATATTCATGCAAAAAATATAAATAAGAAAAATGAGACATGTACAGCACTCATAGCTGAAGGAGATTCTGCTTTTGGATTTTTAATTTCCGGTATTAATGGAAATAATGATAATATAGGAATTATGAGTCTCAAAGGTAAGCCTTTGAATGTACGTAAATGTTCAGCTGAATAAATAGCTGATAATAAAATTTTTTAATTATTAAAAACTTTTTTAGGATTACAAAATTATGCATCCGATGAAAAAAAATAATAACGACCTTATTATTAAAATATTGTGATAGCTACAGATTTTGATTATGATGGTATAGGACATATAACAGGATTATTAATTAATATGATTTCTTTATATTGGCCAGAACTTTTAGAATAACTTTATATAAAATAATTAAGAACAAGTGTTGTAAGAATTCTTGATAAACGTAATAATATAAAAGAAGAATTTTATTCAATGCAATAATTTAAAAATAAATATTATAATAATGATGATTTTGAAATTATGAAATAATAAATTAGAAATAAATAAAACATTTACTATAGTAAAGGTCTTGGAAGTAATAGTGAAGCATATGCTAAGTAAATATTTGGCAAAGGAAATAAAAATTTATTTAATAATATAATAACATACACATATAAACCAGAAAGAGATTTAGAAAAAATATTAGATAATTTTGAATTGGGTAGAGAATATAAAAGAAAATAAAATTTAATAGCATATGATGAATAAATTCACTAACTTGATTACAGAAAAGATAAGATTGCTGTTGATGAATTTATGGATAAAGGTCTTATAAATTATTCTAAAGAAAATCTTGTAAGAAGTATTCCATGTTTTATAGATAATTTTAAGGAAGGGTAAAGAAAAATTATATATACTGCTCTCAGAAAACTCAAAACAGATAAAACTTAAACAGTATTATAATTTGCTGGAGAAGTTATGAAATATTAAAGTTATCATCATGGAGAACAATCATTATTTGAAACTATTATTCATATGGGAAGTAGATTATTTAACAAGATTAATTTGTTGCGCGATGAGGGTTAATTTGGAAATATAAAAGATAAAAAACATGCCAGTGCAAGATATATTAGTGTTGCTCTATAAGAATTAACTCTTCGTATTTTTGAAAAAGATTATTTAGATATATTAACATATTAAGAAAATTTAGAAGATGAATATCCGACACCATAATATTTAGTTCCATTAATACCATTATGTTTAATATAGGGATGCTAGGGTATCGCTTTTGGTTTTTCGACAAAAATAGCTTAATATAATACAAAATAAACTTTAAAGCTTTTAAAAAATATATTATGGAATAAAATATAAGATATTTAATAAGAAAAAGATGAAAATTTTAAAACAGAAAAAAAAAAATTAAATTATATAATAGAACCTTAATTTGAAAATTTTGATGGTTAATATAAAAAAGCGATTATAACAGAAAAAGATACTCTTTTGATACTAAAAGAATAAAGAACACCAAAATTTAATAATATCTAAGATTAGTTAAATTATGAAAATAATCTAATATGGGCATGTATACCAAATATGGATATAAATTATGAAAATAATAGTGTATGTTTAAAATCATTTAAACCTTAATAAAGCTATGATGATTTTATAAAAAAATTAAAAAAAAATAATTACAAAGATTTTATAGTTTTAAAAGGATGTCCAAGTTAATTTAAACTAAATATAGAAGTATAATTTATTGATAAAGATAATGATAAAAGTCTTTCTATATAATAACTATATGATGATATAAAATCAGGATATAAATTTACATAACATGAGGAAATTGAGGATAAATTAAAATTTATTTTATCTGATAAATTAAAAATTTTAAGCAAAGTTAAATAATCTAATTAATATCTAATAGATTAAGATTATAAAGTAGATAATTTTGAATCATTTAGATAGATAATACATAGATATTATGATAAAGTTATCGAATATCAAAATAAAAAAATATAATACAATATATAAAAAATAAAACAATATATTGAATTATTAGAATATAAAATGAAATTTATCGATTTAAAAATAAAAAAAATAATAATAATTGATAATACAGAAAAAAAATAAATTATAAAATAATTAGATTAAAATGACATACCAAATAAGACACAATATAATAATGAAATTCATGATACTATAATGAATATGAAAATTTATAGTTTAACAAAAGAAAAAATAATTGAATTAGAAGAATAAATTTAATAAAAAAAATAACAATTACAATATTGGTAAGAAATTTCAGCAGAATAATTATGGTTAAATAGTATTTATGAAATAGAAAAATATTTATAAATATATTTAGACAATAAATATTTAGAATGAGATATTTTAGAATAGTAATTTTTAATATGATTTTATAAATCAATTAATAATATAATTTTATAATAAAAAAAGATATTTATTATAATATTTTTTTCACTTAAAAATAAAATTTAATAATGCTATAATTAAAATTAATATTAAAGAAATAATTCCTATATTATGTAAATATTTTTTCAATAATATTTGTTAATTTTAAGGATATGGATCATCTGGCATTACAGGTTACATAAAATGATCTAATGTTCCTAATAAAGATATTGACATAATAATTATCAATAACATATTATAAAATTTATTTAAGACATTTATGTTTATTAAATATAATAATGATGTTAATACAAAAAATATTATTAATGTGATTTTTTAAATTTTGGGTATCTGTTTCCTTATATTAATAAATTTATTCTATATTTCATTTCCTATGGTTATATTTCTAAAAAAATTTTTTATACTTTCAATATCCCATTTCCATTATAATTAAGATTATATATCAGATAGAACAAATATTTCATAAATATGTTCTAAAAATTATACTAAAAAATATAATGATAAAGCAAACATTATATGGAAAAATATTATATTTCTTACCATTTATAATATTAAAATAATTTTACTTATTAAATCTTGTTGTGAAAAATTATTAAACATTTTTCTTCTAAAAATATAAATTCCATAACTTAATGTATATAATCCTAGTAGGCTATATTATATATTATCCATATATAATATAATCAAATTTTATTTTTCAATGCATGGATATAAATTTTTTTAAAAAAATCAGGCATTTGATCAAATGTAAATGAATAAACTCCAGGAATAACATCAACATGACCAGCATCTTCAGCTTTTGGTGCATTTAGTATTGATATAAAATAATTAATTTCTTTATCCTTATTGATAAATTTATTTTTATATAATTCTAATTAATAAATTTAACCCTCAAAATGATATAAATTTATTCTTTATAAATTATATTTTGTTATTATGGGATTTACCAAATCCTCAGGAATCCAACAATATTTACCATCATCATTTCCAGAATTTTAAATTCCTTCCTTAAATACTTTTTTTAATTTTTTCATTTGATCATCATCAACATCAACATTAAAAGATGTATTTTCATTAAAATTTAAATAATCCATTATATCATATTTTATGTTTTGATTTATGTTCTTATCTTTATAATATTTATAAATTTTATCGTATTATGTTGGAAAAATTTCCTTAACTATTTTTTTAATTTGTTCATTTTCTACCAAACATTAAATTTTAAGATAAACTTCGCCAATTTTAGTTTCGCCTTAATGTCTAATTAATGGTTCTACTTTTTTTTATTATTTTTCACTTTATTCTTTTGCAATTTATAAAAGAGCCGTATATGCAATTAGTATTTTCCAGTCATTTAAAAACATTTCATTATTATATATTTCTTCAATATATTATATATGATATTTTTTAGCCCATTAATTTCCATCTTGTTATTTAACTTCTGAATCTAATTCATTTATAACATATTTAAATGATAGAGCATTGCAATATCCTTCTGCGGGAATTGTATCACTTTTAAAACTTTTTCCTGTTTCATTGGTATTATAACCTGAAAATTTTAATATTTAATTTTATAAAAATTTTTCTTCTGTTATTTCTTATTCTTCCTCTTATCTTTTTCTTTCTTATTCTTCCTCTTATCTTTTTCTTTCTTATTCTTCCTCTTATCTTTTTCTTTCTTATTCTTCCTCTTATCTTTTTCTTTCTTATTCTTCCTCTTATCTTTTTCTTTCTTATTCTTATCTTTTTCTTTCTTATTCTTCCTCTTATCTTTTTCTTTCTTATTCTTCCTCTTATCTTTTTCTTTCTTATTCTTATCTTCTTCTTTCATCTTATTCTTCCTAAGATTTTTCTTTATTATATTATAAATATAAATATGTGCCAAAAAATACAAATAAAAATCCAAAAATAATTTATAAAATATATTTCATATATAAATATATTTATTATTAATATTTTTATTTCATTACATTCCTGAAGATCCGAAACCTTTATCATCTCTTTAATTTTTAGATGTATTAAACTATATCTAATCATTTTGTTTAAATACTACAGGAACAACTTGATGAAATAATAATTATGCTATCCTGTCCCCATACTATACTTAAAAATCTTCTTAACCTAAATTAAATAATATAACTTTAATATAACCTTTATAATCAGTATCAATTAATCCTATATGACATTATATACCATATTTTAATGCCAAACCTGATCTTGGTTATATAGTACAATAAACATTCATAGGCATTGAAAGTTTTAATCCTGTGTTAAATATTTTTCTTTCGCCGGGTTTTATAGTTTCTTCATCTGTACTATACAAATCATATCCATTAGATAATTAAGTTTATTTTTAAGGCAATTTATCACATTCTAATACTTATATAAAATTTACATTAGATTAATTTCCACCCATTTATTCTATTAAATTTTGATATTGAGAATTCATATATAATTATAATTATTTTTATAATGAAATTTTTTCATTTTTTCAATTCATATAATATTTTTCTATAGGTGATTTTTCTTGTTTTATAATTATTTTTTTTTTCATAGTTTTCAATCTTTCATCTTTTATCTTTTTTAATAACAATAAAATATTACCTTTAGACATATATAATTAAAAATATAATTATATATTATATATGAATAATTAAATTTTATAATTTACATAATAAATATTTATTTTTTCATTAACCGAATTTATCATTCCATAAACGGTAAAAAATTTTATGGAACAATAAGATATAGACGATGATTAATTTGAGAAAATGTATATAAAAATATTATAAAAATATTACACAACTTTATAATAATAATAAGATTAATAAAAATAACTTTAACGACCTTAAAATTTTATTAGTATTTTAATATAATATTAATAAGAAATAGCATAACGCGTAGTTGGATCTTTTGAGTCAGCATATTAAAAATATTAATAAAAATAATAATAACAATATGAATCAGATATCATTCCTATGGACAGATAATATAAAAAAAATTTTGAAAGACTTGATTAATAACCACAAATATAATAATTAAAATAAGAAGAATAACCTACTATTTAGTAAAAAAAAGTAGAAATTTAAGAACCCTAATAAGTATAACCCAAATAATAAAATTAAAAAATGAGATCTTAATTAAATAAATCTGAAGAAATATAATAAGCTCCTCCTACATTAGAATGTTTAAAAGATTCTATAACTCCATCAGGAGGAAAACCTAATATAAATGGTAAATTTAATATGACATAAGAAGATATATAAATGAGATAAATGATATAAGGTGTAAGATAATAATAATGATCATATAATATTATCTAAAAATTATTATAAATCTTTTAAATTTTCTATATAATTATATTATGGTTCTGTAACATATATATCATAATAATGTTTGTCTGGATATTCTGTATATTTTTTAGCATATTTTAATAATGTATTTTTTGTTTCATTATTAATTTCTTACCATCCAGATAAATAATCTTTAAAATTTTCCATGGCATATATTTTAAATTCTTTTAGATCTTTATGTAATATTATCATTATAAAATTTTCATTAATTTTTTATTTTTTTTATTTTTGTCTCATAAAAACATATGCACCAGGATTTGGTTTTCTATAATATGACTCTTCATTTTATATTTTATTTATTCCTTTATTTCCCATATATATCATAACAATTCAATATTTAAATTATTTTTTTTAATAATTTTTTCAGTAATATCTAGAAGAATTTTATATTTATCATAGGCTTAGATTTTTTTAAAAATTGGACATTTTGTATTAATTTCCCATTAATTTCCATATTAAGAATTTAATGTTATATTATCTTTTGTTTTATTTATTATTTTCCCACCCCTTAATTCTCCTTATGGATTGATATATTTTATAAATTAATCTTTATATAATTAATTATAAGGGTCTTTACATAACATAAATTATTCCATTTACATAATTTCTAATTATTTTAGATTATATTGTTAAACATTTTCTAGTGTCTCTTTTTATATTTTTTATTTAATATAATTATCTAAATTTTTTTAATTGTCATCATATATTGTGTCTACCATGATTAAAGAATTTTATTATTGTATAATATTTTATTTTTTTTATTATAGTTATTTTTTATCTTATTATAGTTATTTTTTATCTTATTATAGTTATTTTTTATCTTATTATAGTTATTTTTTATCTTATTATAAAATATTTTATTTTTTTTATTATATTTCTTCTTTGTTTTTCTTTTTATCATTTGAAATTAAAAATTCATTAAAATAATCCTCATCACAGTGCATTATATATAGTATACATATTTCCTCAAAATAAAATAATTTTTATGTATTTATTATAATCTGATTTTAATTATATTATTACAAATAATATCATAATAAAGAAATTTATTTTTCATAATGCATCATCTATAAATTCATATCCAAATTATGTTACTTCTTATAATATTTCTTTCTTCATATTTTCATCTAATGATATTTAACTTTTTGAGTCATCTTCATATAAACTTTCTTCATTTTATATCTATTATTACGCATCCATAAGAATTTTTAATATATATTATATCTAATCATATTTATTAACATAAGACACTATTTTTCTCTTTGAAGTTATGTCAAATTTTATAATTTATCTATCATTATTATCATCTTTATAATAACAATGACATTAAATTCTCGTGCATGTTTTTTAATCATAAATGATTTTCACCCTGTCAGATATTTATTTACTTAATTTTGTTATCTTATAATCATTATTTAGTTATCCAACTACAGAATTAAGTAAATTTTATTTGATGTCAGTTATTATTATTTTTTTTTAAAGTATATTTTCTTATAATGATTAAAAATATTAATCAAGATATTTTTGACTTTAAATATTATTCAAATACATTTTTTTTTTATATTAAATACTAACTAATAAAAATAATGATAATAAGACAAAAGCTTCTTATATTAATTTTGAACCAGTGATTATTATACTATTATTCTCAAATATTAATAAAGAATAAACTTGTTCAATTTATCCATTTGTACTATATACATTTATATAACATTATATGGCATTATAAAAGCCTTTATAATTTTTATTACTTCTGTTTAAGAGATTTTCATTTTAATAATTCTTAGTATTTTGATTTTTTACATATTATATATAAATCAAATAACTTTTATTATTTATAGATTGATATAATAGTGGCACTATTACATGTTATTGTAATTATTATTTTTTTTTTTAATCATAAAATTTGATTTAAAATGATTTTGAAATACAATCTTTATATTCTAACATTTGTTTAAAATTTTTTATAAAAATATGATCATCATTAGCAAATGAGGTACGTATATCATTAAGAGAAAATCCTTTTATTAATATTTGTACATTATTTGTATTTATTTAATAATTTTTATATATTTTATTTGTTTCTTTTTTCAAAAGATAAAAATTTTTATAAAATTGTTCTCCGATTTCTAATGAAAATTTTTCTTTCATAAAAAATATTTATATAATGTCTAAAATATTTTATTATACTTAATTATCATAACATTATTTCATTATGTTAATAAAATTGTCCATGAATATATAAATCTTCTTATCTAAATATTTTTTTTTTCAATTTTATTATAGGCATAAAATATGCCAGCCTAGGAGCTGCATAGTGAATAAAAAATACCCTGGGATATTTTTAGGAGAAATTCACTAATAAATTATTAATATCCGTATATATTTTTTTCATTTTTTTTTATTTAAAATAATAATTATAATATATAATGGAAGAATAATAAATAATAAATTTTTGGAAACCAACATAAAAAAACGGATTTTTATCTAATTTTTACGAAGCTGAAATAAGCATTGATAATAAAAATTGGAAAACAAACGAACATTATTTTTAGGCATAAAAATTTTCAGGAAAAGAAAAAGAAGAATTAATTAGATAATAAACTACAGCATATATGGCATTTAAATTGGGAAGATAAAGAAGTAAAAAATATCCTCTCAGAGATGATTGGGAATAAATCAAAGATTCTATTATGGAAAAATGCTGTTATGCAAAATTTAATTAAAATAAAGATTTATAATAATTATTATTATAAACGAATAATGCAAAACTTATAGAAAATAGTCCATATGATTATTATTGGGGCATAGGAAAAAATAATAATGGATAAAATAAGTTAGGATAAATTTTAATGAAAGTTAGAGAAAAAATATCTAATGAATCTGAATGATACTCATAACACATAATCTTCTTTTTCTCTCTTTTTTTTTTATTATTATGATTTTATATTACGTTGTTTAAACTCATTATAATATATCATAAATTCTTCTTTAATACTAGAAATTATTTAACTTGATATATTATATTCATCAAATATATTCTCATCAAGATCTATATCAAAAATACTTTTAAATACAAAAAAAATAATAAAAGATATAGAATATTGAAATAAATGTCTTTCCAAAATTTTTGTATATTCCAATGTCCAAAAATACACCTTTTATAAAATTTAATATAATTTGTCATTATTAAGTTTTTTTTATTTCAAAATAGTATCATTATTATCTATTATTTATTATATTATTTATGTTATTTAAAAATTGTCCTTAAAATAAAATTATGAATAATCAAAAAGATTTAAATTTATAATTTTTGTTTATTCTTTTAAATTAAGTTTACATCTTTTGTGAAATATAATATTATTTTTTGTATTAAAAATTTTCATGACAAAATTTAAAATTTTATCTTGTTTTACGTTTTTAATATTATCTCTGATTATAGATCCAATATCTACGTGTAATTATTATAACTTAATATTTTTTATAAATTATTATCCATATAAATGTAAAAATTATTCTTCCAATATTTTATCAGCCTGTTATAATTTTATATAATAATTTTATGTTTTCATATTGTATTAAACATCATCAATAGTTATAATATATTATTATTAATATATGATAATACCGCAATTTGTACAAGAATATTATCCATCTGTATTTATAATATTACCATTATTACAATAAGAACAATAGGATTCTATTATTTATTATTTTATATCATTGTTAAATACCAAATTATTTTTTTGTTATGAATTTATAACCTACATACATTCATCTTATTCAAATTCTTCAAAAATTATATTATTCATATATATGAATAAAAATATTACATATATATAAATAAATTTCATTTTTTCAAAAATTGAAAAAAATAAATATTATTAAAAAAATATATATATAATGTTTAATATTAAAAATTAGGAATATTGTGATGTATGTAATAATCTTTTAGTATTCAATTTTTTACAAAGAAATATATCCTTGGATGAAAAACAATAAAAGATTACGCTTAATGATTTTATGGAATAATTTTAGTCATATAATGAAAATTTATAATCTTATTAATTATAATTTTCTATAGATGATCTTATAAAAAATTAGATAAATAGTAATAAATTAATTTTAAGAGAAATGATGTATAAATACTTAGCTATAAAATTATAGAAAGAAAAAAATATTCCTATATTATTATGCACCTCATGTTCTATAATTTATTATATTATAAATCCATAACTTTTATAATCTCAACTCAAAAATCAATTTTAAATATCCAATACATAAATAGTTTAATCTTAAAATAAATATATGAAATATGTTAATAATATTTGTAAAAAATGCAATACAAAAGAAAATTTTTTATATTTGGATACAAAATAGGCTAATTTCATTTGTGAAAAATGTGATAATATTTTTTAAAATGTATAATGAAATATAATATCATTAATCATATTTTTCTAATATTTATTACCAATCTATTTATTATTTTTTACCTCCGTTATATCTTATAGCTAAATTTTATTCCAACATCCAATCATTAACATTTACATATTTACCATTATCTTGTAATATTATATCACATAAAATTCTGCCATATTTTTCTAATTATATATTTTCAAGTTTTACTTCTTTTCCTAATATTAATTCAGAAAGTTTATTTTAAGCTATTTGAGCCATTTATTTTTCTTGTTTATTTTTAGATTTTAATTCTGCAGCATCTATTCCGTTTAATCTTATATTAAATAAAAATTTTTAATCATCTTTTTAATTTTCAAGTTAGCCAAGACCTGTTACAGTGTCTCCATCATATACTTTTAAAATTTTAACATTTTTAATATTGGGCACATATTTTTAATATTTTTTTAATTCCTATTTACATATCATGTTCATTATATAAATTATATTTTATTTTCTTTAATATGATTTTTTAATTTTAAAAAAAATAATTATATAATAATGAATAATAATTTAATATAAATACATAGATAATTCTAATAAGAATTAAAAAAAAATAATTCACCAAAACAATATAAAATTAATATCATAAAATATTATAAAAAAGTTAATGTTATATTAGATTAATATTATAATGGAATATAGAAAAATAATAATTTTTAATAATATATTCATATAACATAAAAAATTTAAAATAATAAAAAAAAATAAATAAAAATAAAATAATAATAATATGAAAGTTTATATTGTGAAAGTGATGCTGAAGATACTAATAGTACTGATAGAAATGATAATATAATATCTTAAAAAAAAAATAAACGTTTAATGTATTTGGAAAAAAAATTATCTTAAATTTAAGGAATATAAAAATTATAAAATATTATTTCCGAGGAATAAATAAATACTATAAAAAAAAATATGTAAAACAAAACCGTAACATATGCCTCTGTATAAAGAATTTTAAAACAAAATAATTATACATAATTATATGATCACATAAATTATATAATGAAAAATTATCTGTAAGTAAAAATACCTTAATTTTCTTAGCAAGAATATCAACAAATAAAAACATTTTTTATTTAATATGAAAATTAATATTAGTTTATTTGTAATATGCCTAATAATTAAAGATATGATTATATTCTGTATAAAATACTTGAACATTTAAAGATAACTAAATTTGATGATTTTGCATTAAATAAATTAAAATCAGAAACAAAAGTAAGATATGATTAAATGTTTACAAAAGTTGTAAATAGTATGAATGTATGAAAAAATTGAAATTTTTATAAAACACACATATATTTAGAGTAAAGAATTAATCCGATAAACACAATAATTAAATAATACAGCGATTAAAAACAATACAATAATTAACAATGGGAAGAAAAGTAGAAAACAGCGAAAAAGAAAGCTATAAGGTAAAGAGAGTAAAAATTTCTGATGGAGATAGTAATGTCAATACAATTAGCAAAGATCTCAAAAATAAAATCAAGAGAGAAATAAGATATTCTGAAACAGATAGGGAGGATTTTAAATAAAGATTAAGAGATATACGTTCCAGAGATGATAAAAGATCCGCAGAAGAAATATGCAAAGATATATGTGATATTTTTATGGATGCTCCTTTAATTATGCATTGTGAAATTAGTGATCTTGCATAATATTTGTTAGAAGATGCCGAATACAAAAATTTTGCTTAAGTTTAATCCAAATCATAGGATTATAATGATTAAAGATACTAATGGGAATTAGAAGATTTGGGTATTCCATTTAATGCTAAACCAGAATATAGACCTAAATATTGTTCACCTAATTTTACAAAAAACAAGCAAGGAATAAAATATTTAGCTGATAAATTTGGTTCTGATTATCTTGTATTAAAACCTCATATTAATAAATATTGCACTATATGCCCTAAAACATACACTTGTAAAGGAAATAGAGAATATGGATTCTATAAAATTAATGAATTTTATAATGTTTTATTACATATGAAAGACATTGATCTTTAGAATTTATATAAGTATACAAAAGGAGGTTTGCAATTTGATCCCCAAAGATATTTCAATGTGTAAATTCATAAATAGCATTTGACCATGAAAGATTTTGAAAGTGTTCATATTAGCACTAAAAATAAAAATGATTAGGAAGTTTAAGAATGTTTGGATTTAGCTAAATAATTATAAAGATGTTATGGTATAGAGGTAATTAAGATAGATAATACACCATAATTATGGTCTAATGTCTAAGATTGGATGAAAATAGATAATATTTACCACAAGAAAATATGGAAACCACTGAGAACTAAGAGAATGCAAGATAAATATAACAACGAAAAAGCAAAAATTCTGAAAAGCGGAAAATCTTATATCACCTATCTACGTGAAGAGGTAATATAATTTAGATAAAGTTCTTGGGTATTGTAAAAAAATCCATATCCTTATAATTTTTATCATCTAGATTAATATGTTTTTTGGATCAATAATGGATATCATATAACAACATAAAAAGCTTTGGAAATAATATGGGATTTATCTTAGTTTGAAAATGCGTATAATATAGAAGTGTATGAAAATTCTCTAGGAAATTAAAGTTGTCCACAAATTAAACATTATTAAGTTTTTGTATAATGGAAAAAGTGTTGAATGGGTTGGGAATTTGAATGATTTTTGATTAAATATATATAAATATAAATATAAATACCAAATATAAATATAAATACAAATATAAAGTTTTTTGTGATTTTACTTAATAAAATCACACTTCCGGCAAAGATGCATTAGAACGATGATTCTTAAAATTATCATTCTTATTTATAAAAACGTTGAATCACGCCCTAGATAAACCTAGGAGGCGAGAGAGACCAGATTTTTATAAAGCATTGAGGCGGATAGTAATGAACAACATACAATACTTCATCATTTTTGATGTCGGGTTTAAAGTTGCTCTCAGAACTATTGTATAGTTCTTAAAGATAAAATAGATAATTCTTATACAAATAAAAAATTAAAAAAAATAAGAATTTTTGGTTAAAATATTATAATTAATATTAATATAGAAAAATTATTAGAAACATTTTATATCATAATGTATACTATATGATAAAAATTAATGTAACCATTATTATCAATATAGCTTCTCCTGCAAACCAAATCATACCCATAACAAATATATATAAAAAAATAAATGGTACATATAATAGAGTACTTAAAATTTTATTTCTTTATAATCCTTTATAAGATTTATTATTATACAATGGTTATAAACTATCTTCTACTTTTGCATAAACACTTCTATTTTATTTATATATAATATTTTACCTATTAATATCTTTTTTTACAAATTATATTGTAGATATGGTTATATAAGTTATTAATAAAATTTTCAGCCAAGCTAGAGCATAAGTTACATTTTAAGGAAAATTTTTCCAATATCCATCTTCATTTTCTCTATCTTTAACTTGATATTTTAATTATTTATATTATAATTTTTTAATTTCTTCTTCCATCATATTATTTTATGTTTATTATGATTACATATATAAAAAAAATGAAAAAAAAATTATAATAAATAAGAATGCTATTATATAAAATGAGTACAATTATAAAACTTGTAGATATAAAAATAGATATATTTAGATAATGTTCTTGTGGTTAATAATTAGGATCTGTTTTATACAAAATTTTTTAATAAAAATAATTTGAAGAACAAAAAAAAGTATTAGATTAAACAAATATGACAGAATGTTGTAAAATTTATTTAGCATCTTGTATTTTAAAAAAATATGATATGTATTAATTATGAAATAAAATCTTAAAATATATATATAATGTCTTTATCTATACCTGATGATGTTTTTGTAAAAAAAAAAACTATATATGATTCTTTTTAAGATATGACAAATTGTATTAATAATTTATTTGATAAATATTTCACATTAAAAAAATTCCTTGTAATAACTATGGCAATATATTTTATATATAGATATATATTTAATAAATTTTATTCAGATAATAAAAATTTTTAAATACATGATAATAATATTAATATAGGACAAGAATTTAAATAATTCATGAGTTCTATATCTAAAACAAACTCACTTAGTACTTTATGATTTTATTTTATTTCTATTTCTAAATACATATATTAATGCTGTACCAGATAATAGAAATCCAATTCCAGATAATATAATTTTAATATTGGATTTAGTGGATTTTTATTATGGCACATATTATGCTTCTAGCCATTCTTTTCTAAAATTTTCTATTTCTTTATCTAATTTTTCTAATTATTTTTAAAATTATTATAATTATTTTTATTTTTATATTTTTTCTTCTTCTGTTGTAGCTTCTTATTATTGATATAATTTTTATAATTATCTTATTTCTTCTTTTTCTATTTCTTTTAGATCCAATATATGTTATCTAAATTATTTTTCTTTTTCTTCTCTTTATGCAATTTCTAATTCCATTTTTCTTTTTTATATATCTATTTTTTATTATTATTTTATTAATATATTTTGATAATTTTATTCTACTTTTCTAGCTTCTATTTACAATTATTTATGACCCTATATCCAAACATCTAATTCCATTAATATATTTTCGTCTAATATTTTTTATATTTCTTTGTCGGCTTCAATAAATTAATGTCTTTTTTCTTATTATATATAACCTACACAATTTTTAAAATGATATATTAATTAATGAATAATTTCTATAAATTATAGGGTATCTTCTCTACAAAAATTACTTTTTATATTTATAGCCTTATCTTTATCAATATTTTCTAATTTTAAAAAATCTTAAATACTACCTGTTCTATCCGTACCGTCTAAAATATATTATTATTATTAATCATACCATTCATATACTCCTTTAATTGACTTTTAACATAGAATATAATTCATAATCTTTACCTAAACATTTGTACTATCATAATTATACCATTTATTAATTTACTCTTCCTATCTTTATATACTAAAATTATCATCTAATTATTTTGACCAATTTTCTAGAGTATCCATTTTATCTTTAAAATATTAAAATAATGTTTTTATTTATTAATCTTATAATTATTGTTCAAGATCTCTTAACTCATCTATATCCCAAGAATCTTTATATTATTCAAAATTTTCATATACAAATAAATCACTCAATAAAAAACTACCATAATTACGAATACTATTTTCATATTATCTTTATGCGTCAACTTCGTCTATACCTTTAGTGATATCTAAATTTTTTTACACAGTAAATTATTTTACATTAAAATAATTTAATTATTTTAACATAATATTTTTTGTATTATGTGCTTGAGAATAAAAATTATCCATATTTTATCCAAAATATGAAAATAGTGAACTTTAGTCATGTTTTAAATTATATAAATATTTATCATCGGTTATAAATATTTCATCATTTTATAATTTATATTCTTTCCACATATCTTTAAAAATTAAATCCCAAAAATCAGTTTGATTTACAAAATATCTATCTGAATATTTTGCCTTCATGGTCACTGTTTAGAAAAAATATTCCCATGGAAAATATTCGCCCTTCATTATCAAAAATTTTACTAATATATCTCTTTCAGATTTTTTATTCAACTCTTTAAATTATGGATGTAAATGAGCTTTTATATAAAAATATTATAATAAAAGGTTAACCAGTTTTGGTCTGTAAACTTATTTGCCTTCGTTATTTACATTTAAATATTAATCCCATTAATTGAACAGATGTTCTTCATAAATTTCAAGTATTTTTTTCCCATCGATACCAAATTCATATAATTCTTTTATATCTTTTCCTTATTAAATTTCCTCAAATAATTTTTCATTTAAAGATTATCCAGGTTCAGGATCAAAAATATCGTGAAACTTAGATCTTGGACCTTTGCCTTATAAATAAAATATATATTATATATATTTATGTAATCCATCTATATTAAAATTATCATCTAATGGATTATATATATAAGGCTTATTTTTAAACACTAATGAATTATTGGCTACATTGACACCTAAAGAATTTTTTGCTCTATGTGCTGCTTATATATTAGCTAAATTTTTATCAAAAACATCTTCTGATATCATGGTTAAATTTTTTAATTTTTATATTGTTTGTATTAAATTTACATATGCATCTTTTTATTATTTATTGTCTTATTTTTCAAAAAATGTAGTTATAAAATTATCAGTTTTGAATAAATCTGGATAAACATCTTCTGTTTAATCCATCTATAATTATAAAGATTATTGATTGGCTTAATCTTCTCTCACTAATGAAAAATTATCAGTATTATAATTAACATTTTAAAATATATTTTCATTTAAAGCTTTAATTTTAATATCATCTATTTATTTCAATTCAATTCTTTATAATGGATTACTTAATAATGGTTAAAAATTTATTATTTTATTGATATCTTCTGTAAATGTTTTATAATTATTAATGTGTTATTTATAAAATGAATTTAATTTTTATGATACAAAATATTTATCTTGTTTTATATCAATAGAATTTTACACCAGTTTTTTAAATATATTATTATTATCATTATAATCATTAGTAATTTTATATTAATAATCTGTTTGTCTTATTATGAGATATAATCTTGTTAAATCATCTCCTTTATGATCATGCTGCAAAGCAGCGACCTTTGCTGCAAGACCTTTATTATATTAAGATCTTGCTCTTCCTACTGCCTAGAATAATTCTTCTATATTATTTAAATAAGGATCTATAGTTATTATTATATTTTAAATAAACGATTGAGTGCCAAAATCTGTTCCTGTAGATTAATTATAATTACATACAAACATTTTTCCATATTCATTAGTTCTAGGATTACTTGCTATATGATAAATAATTGTTTGGCTTCCATCTGCATTTTTAATTGTTACCTGAGGATTAACTCCTTCTGTTTCTTCTAAATTATATACTTTATCTTTATGCCATTTTTATAAAATTTTGCTTTTATAATTTTCTGTTTTATCTATTATAAATTATCCAAGATCACAAAAAACAGAATTTTAATAATTTATTTAATCATCACTCATGCCAAAAGTTTAATTTGATGTTTGATCAAATTATTGTATGTCAGCTGTTTAATAATTTATTCCAGTACCATCTTTTGCTAATTTATCTATTATATCATCATATAATTTTTTAGCTACAATGTCGATTTTAAGATTTGATATGATTTAAGGTTTTTTATTTTTTGCTACTGATATGGTACTAGGATCTATTTATATACCTTTAAAAATTGAATTTAGATATTAAGTTTGATCAATAAGATTTATGAATTATTCTTCACATAGATCTAACATTGGTGTCGCTGTTAGTCCTATAATTTTTGATCCCTTTCGTGAAAATTATAAATATATATCAAATATAGTTAATATATAATTTAATTCATTATTTTTAATAGTAGTTAATAAATCGCCTAGAAAATTATTATTAGTAAAATTAAGATAATCTTTATTCATCTATTTTATATCATTTATATCAAAAAATGATTTATTATCTATTATACTAAAATCTCCTCCTTAACTATATATTTTAGCCATATAAGTTAACATAATATGAAGTTATGTAAAATTTAAAGAACATTATACATTATAAGGTCCCATAAATGGTTTTGGTAAATAATCAGAAATTTATTGAAATTTCATATCACAGTTTTTTCTAAACAAATTATATAACATAATTCCATAATTTTTATTAAACTATGTAGATTTAAATAATCTGAAAATATCATATATCATATTTTAAAATTAATATAATTTGTACCATTATGTTATATTATCATTTGTTTTACTTATAGCTTCAGATTCATCATTAATAATAAAATTATTGTTTTCTTATATATTGTATTTTTTTAAATCATCAATAAATGGTTATAAAGCATTGTTACCTTAATTAAATAATTCTGTCAAATCCTTTAATGTATTTTCAAGTATTTCTGTTTAATCTTTTTATAATTATAGAACAAAATTATTTTTTCCCTAGGTGATATGAAATTCATCTATAATAACTACTGTATTTCCATCATATAATGGCTTACCGATATTTCCTGACACAGATTTTTCATTGATAGTCATCATAAACATGGTAACAAAATCTATAAGTAATAAATATTTTTTATTGGATCCGATCGTGATTTTATTATGAAAAAAATCTTTTAATTCTTCTATATCTCTAAAATCAGAAACATTTATATCTAAATTAGCTTATGAAAATTTTGACATATACATAACATAATTTTTTTTTAAAAGATGAGATGCCGTAACAAAATATACAAATTATTTATTTTGAAAATAAAATAAATTAAAAGCATCATTTGGTACCTAAAATGCTGTTTTGCCAAATCCTGTATCTAAATTATAAAATATATTATTATTGTCAATATTTTTTGACATTTCTTCTGATATCAATATTTATACTTTACTATTTTCTTTTTTAATATCCTTATCCATTATGCTATTAATAATATTGTTAAATTCATCATCCGTGTCCCTTGGTTTCATTTAAAGTATTTGTTCTGCCTGTGAATAATAATCTTAAAGAAAATATTAATTTGTTAAAAAAGATTTCTTATTATAACCAGCTATGATATTTTTATTATTATATAATTCTTGAGATTTATAAAAACATTATAATAATTCTTTTTTTATATTAGTGGTTTATGGAATATATACATTTGTAGATTTTTTTTTTATCATATTATATAATTTGGTTATTTAGTTATTCTTTATATATTTATCTACCATTACATGATTTTAATCACTATATTTAGTAGTGAAATCATAAGTACCTGTTGTTCCTTCTAATTAAAACAAATGATGTTTTAAATTAGAATATGCATCAGAAAAATATTTTAACTAATCTACTTATGCTAAATTTTTAGGTTCTTTTAAAAGTTAACTTCCCTTTGGTATATTATTAATAATATCCACATGAAACCAAAAAATATTTTTATAAAGCGTATCGATTAATCTAAAATGAGATTCATCATCCTCATAATATTTTTTATGTTCTGGTAAACTTAATCCATATTCTATCATTGCATCTTTATTTAATAATATATCCATATCTGTATCTACATTCTATATGTGATAATTATTATGAGCACCTCCAGAAATATTATTATTTTAAAATATTTTTTATTCATAACCATTAATAAAATCATATTCATTTTCAATTGTTCCGTAATAATTATTTCTAGATTTAAATATAGGATCAAAAAATGTTTTTATTATATTATTTTATATTTTTATGTCATTAAAATCTTCAATGTTTACTTTTTTTAATTCAGCCAATTTCCATATTTTAAAATATATTTTTTAAGAATTAGAAATAAAATGTTCATTATCTTTTATATTTTCATCAGCACGAACAATATTAAAATATTCTTCTATATTTTTTTATTTATTTAAATTATCCCTGGTTCCTTTTATTATTTCTTATTTAATATATTTTTCTTTGTGTTCTATTTATATTTCTCTTTCATCAAAATTTGTATTTTTAATAAATACAGGACATTTACTTAAAACTTTATTTATATTATTGATTAATATATTTTCTTATGGATCAAAAAAATTTTTTATATCATTAGCATCCATACCTTAATTACCATATATATTTTTTTATCTTTCCTTACTAAAAGATTCTAAATTTTAAAAAATTATTCCCTTATTTTTATATGGAGTATTTGGATAATTTTTACTAAATTAATCTATAAACTTTCGACCATAATACCCAGCGGAATTTTATTTTTTTATTGTAAATGTTTTCATGCATTATTGATATTAACCTTATTATTTAAAATAATCATCAAAATTATTATTATCCTCATATTTGTCTAAAAATATATAATAGGGTTATTTATCTTCTATATTATTATATATTATTTGATTACTAAATCTAGTTATTATTAAATATCGTATAAATTAATAAATATATATTTATTAATTTATTGATAAATTATAAATTTTTTTTTTTGTTGTACTATTTTCATATTATATATTATATAATAAATCTATTAATGTGCATAATGTTTTCATACTAGGGTTTTGTTCTGCATTTAATTTATCGATTATTTTTTATTATAAATAAATTAATTTCAGCACAATATTATACACTATATTGGAATCTTTTTTTGTTGCGGATTAGATTGCAGCGTTAGTATTTATAAAAATTATACTTGATTCTGGTTATTATAATATATTAATCATTATTAGTAAATAATGTTCTACAGAATAATTTTCACTATTTTATAATTTTAATTATACACTTTTTAAAAATTATATTACACAATATGTAATCGAATATTAACTTCTACTAGAATGAACGTTATTTTTTGTCGCTATTCCTATACCATTGTCTCCAGAGCCTTAAAAAAGTTTTACATATAAAGGCCAAGTTTAATCATCATAATCAAAATTTTTAGCAATTTTATTAAAAATATGTTTTCCCGTTGTTGGATTGGATTATCCTGCTGGTTAATATTGATATTAACCATTACCAATTGATTTATTATGTTCTATATGAAAATCTCCATTATTTTATAGATTATAATAATAACCGAAATTATCATTTTAGGTGCCATCTGAATTTATAAATAATTATTTTATGTTAAATGAATGATATTGTTCATGATTTCCATATTCTATGTATGAATATTTTGATCCAAAATATTATAATACATTGAACATTTTTTCTGTGTACGTTTTTACAAAGTTTCCTTAAAATAATTAATATGGCCTTACATATCGTTTATTGTTAATAAATATTATACTATCAAATATTTTTTTTAATGTATTATTTTTTATAATATTTTCTGGAGTATTTTCACTTAAAGATAATATATCATATAAAAAATCAAACATGAAAATGTCAGTATCAAAATTCATTATATTATCAAAATTTGCCATTATATATAATAATAAAAATTATTTTAATATTTATAAAAGAATAAAATAAGAAAAATTATCAATTTAAAATACTAAGATCTTCTAGGCTTTAAGATCTGAGACTATCTCTTTTATCTTTACTTATAAATGCAGAAATTCTATTCTTTATAGAATGATTTAATTTTTTTTTTGGTAAAGATACTAGGATTCCATAATCCGTAAGTTATTATTCTGGAGCTATTTTAGTATCTGTTTATCCTTTTTTGGCTAATATAGCCGGAACATCTATATGAACTTTCTATAAATCCATTTTACTTTCTATAGTTTTACCTTATTATTTATTTATTGTCTATGGAATATTTTTATCTACAATCCAATTATTATCTAATATTTATATTTTTTTCTATAATGCTTAATTATTTTTATTACTTATTGGATTAAATGCATTAATTTTAAAATTTTAAATATCTTCTCCTGTTTAAAATTTTTCTTTATTTTATACCTATGTTCCTTTATTTTTATTAAATGCATTTGTTATATAGTTTTTTATATTATTGTATAAATTTGTACTAGCTTAGTTTATCTTATTGATATTTTGGTTTTTATTTTTTTTATTTTTACTATCTATATTTATTCTTTCTTTTTATGCTTCTTATATTATATTATCTAGAAGTTTATTTTGCACTTATGTATTTTTAGTATTTTTGTTAAGAATATTTTATTATATGTTTTTAATATTATTATAAGATCTATCAAGTTCATTTTATTTACTTAATATTTATTTATTTACTGTTTGATTAGGTTTTTATCTGGCATGTATTTGTATATTTATTTTTGCATCTTTATTATTTCCTGTGTCAACTTAAGTTGGTTTTATCATATTTCCTTTATGAGTCCCTGGTTTTGAATTAATTAATTAATTTTTAGTATTCTCAAAATTTTCTTTATTATTTTTTATTTTATTAAAAACTTAAGTGGTAGATTTATGTTTATTAAATGGTTTTGTTTCTTTATTTTTATAATCATAAAAATTTTAATCTTATTGAATTACAGTGAAATTATTTCCTTAATTATTTCCCAAACCATTATTTCCTTTTATTTATTTATTTTAAATAAATTCTTTTTAATAATTTTTATGATCAGGATTGGCATTAAAATCTATTATACGATTAAAATTTTTTTAATATTCACGTTTAAATGTTTAACCTTCATAAATAGCTTTTCTTGGTTTATTATTTGCTACTCTTATAATTCCTTTTTATTATCCTTATCTATAAATATTAATATCAAAATCATCTTTTTAATATATGGCTTTGTCTTTTCCTATAGCATTATATTATTATTTTTCATAATGATGTCTTCTTTTTCCTTAAAATTTATTTTAAATTTCTGTCTTTAATCTTATATTATCTTAAAAATCTAAACGTTATTATGCTGTTATATGTCTTCTTTATGTTTTATCAGCTATATTTAATTATACATCTACTGCTTATAAATCCCTTATAAGTTTATTTTATTAGGGAATATCCATTACAGGACATAAAGCTTTTCTATCTTAAAATTTATCTTAACCTTAATGTAAATTATTATTTAAGACTTTTCTTTTAAATATTTCCTATTTTCTTTTATTTACATTGTTATTCTCTCCCATACATTGTATATTACTTGTTTCTCTATCAAATTATTTTCCAATTAATTATTTTTAAGTATTATATTCATCCTAATCTAGAAGTGCTTTAAATAAATTGTTTTTCATATATAGGAATATAATAATATAAAAATAAAAATATCATAATTGATATATAATATATAATATGGAAGAGGATATAGATAATAACGACCCAGACCATAAAAAAATGATTAAAATGTCATTATTATATTCCATTCCTATTTTAATGGTAAATATGTTAATTTTACTGTATTTAGAAAAATTTATTTATACAAATCCTTAAAAGTAAAAATATAAAAATTTTAATAAAAAATTATTAGTAAGAAAAGATGTAAAAAAATATGCTTTGTATATAAAATGGTTTGGATTTTTTGTTACCTTATCTTTTTATTTTAATGTTAGTCACTATATATATCTTTATGGAACATTACCTAAACTTTTTATGGATAAATGGGGTATAATGTTTTTAATATTTGTCACAATACCTAATTTTTATCTATAATATAAAATTATAAAATATTATTTAAACCCTATTAATGAATATATGGAATTATAATAATCTTAATAATATATTTTATGATTCTAATAAAAATAAAAATAATTTTTTTTTATATATGGACTAATCTTCTGCTTTATATATTATTTCTGCAATTATTGTTTTTTCTCCAATAATAAGTTAATTAATATATGCATATCTATATTGGAGATATTTAAAGTAATTTATATATGATGAATCATAATACTAAAATAAAAGAAATTTTAATAAAAAGGGTATAAGGAAGGATATTAATAAGGAATTTAATACGTTATAATAAAAAAATGTATATTTTAATGTAATAAGTATTATTATTATGATATTTTATCTTATAGCATATATTGCTGTATATATTCAGGGTACTAACGCTATGATATTGTTGTTATTTGATGCAATAATAGCATCAAGTAAATATTATGTATAAACAAAATATAAATATATCATAGATAATATGTGATAATATTAAAAATGAAAAAAATTATTTAAATTAGAAAATAATTTATATAATGGATTAATAATTTTTTCAGATAGTTTAATAATTATTGTAATAAAAAAATATCAACATATTATAATTCAAAAATTTAAATTAAAAACTTTAATTTATATATTTGATTATTTATAACTTTTATTATTTTTATGGAATTCCAATTATTTCTGATGATTAATATGATATGATTTTTGAAATATATATATAAAATAATCCACAATAGGAACACAATATGGATACTACTCTTAATAAATTAAACAAACAGGATAAAGAAAAATTATTGGATATGTATTGTGAATATATAGGTAATATTGATAAAATAGAATTAGATGTTGAATAATAATATCATAAACTTCCTTTTTTTATGCCTTCTCTAAAAAAAATATATTTTAGAGAATAATAATATGATGAAAAAAAATTTATTAATTGGACACAGTAATACGCTGAAAATAATATATTCAATATTTCTGTAAAATTAGACGGTGTGTCTATTTTATTTTATGTATATAAAAATAATGTGCAAATATTTACAAGAGGAAAAGGAACCCATGGTAGAGATATATCATATATACAAAAATATATAAATATTGATAAAAAAGTTTTAAATGATATTATGGATTTATCTAATAAATATAATATTAAAATAGCTTTAAGAGGAGAATTAGTAATAAAAAAAAATATCTATAAATAAAAATATGAAAATGTTTTTTCATCTCCAAGATAATTAAGTACATAAATAAATAAAAAATATATCAATAATATAAATGATATTAAAATATTAAATGATCTTGATATTGTAATTTATTCATATTATTAATAATAAAATAAAAATTTTCTTTAGATATCCAATACTATATCAAAAATATTGAATAAATCAGGATTAATGGTCCATAATAAAGATATTTAAAATAATGAACATTTAGGTATTACTGTATAAAATATGAAATAATTTTTATATGACTATATAAAAATGGAAAATTCTTATTCCGTCGATGGAGTTGTAATATCATCTATAAAAGATTATGGAATTTAAGCTAAAGAATATAAAGAACCAGAAAATAAAATAGCAGTTAAATTTGATGATGAATAAGTATAGACAATAATATTATAAATTATTTGGTAAGCATCAAGACATTTAAAATTAAACCCTGTGATAATTATAAATCAAATATAATTGAGTGATTCTAAAATAAATAGAGTGACTGGATTTAATGCGAAATATATAGTGGATAATTGTTTAGGTCCTGGATCCATAGTTACAGTTGTTCGTTAAGGATAAGTGATACCATAAATAAAAAAAATAATTAAAAGCACATAAGCATAATTACCATAATAAAAATATTTTTGGAAAGGCGTTGATATTTATATGGAAGAGGATTCTTATGAAACTATATCTAGACGTATTTATTATACATTTGAATAATGTGAAATTAAAGGTATAGGTGTAAAAAATATATAAAAAATAGTAGAAAATATAACAATTAATGATATTTTTGATTTTATAGATTTAGAAGAATTAGATTTATAAGATATTGATACATTTAAAGAAAAAAAAATATAAAACACACTATAATAGATAGATGAATTGATTAAATTTATTGAAGATGCTTAAGGAGAACAATAATTTTATAATCCTATAAAATTTATATCATCTTTAGGATTATAATCAGGAATTGGATATAAGTAATTATTATAAATATTGATAGATTTGAATATTACATTGTTATAATTTATTTAAATATAAGATAATAATTTATATTAATAATTATTAAATATAAATGGTTTTAGTGAAATTAGAGGAAATTTAGTTATAGAATTTAAAAATTAACTTTTTAAATTATATAATAAGGAAATTTTTATAAAATAAATGATTGATAAACATATAATTATATAAAAAAAAAATAAAAATGTTGATGCTAGCGAATTTATATAGAATTTAAATTTTATATTAACGGGATCCAGAGATAAATAAATTTAAGATACTATAATTAAAAATAATGGATTTATGTATGAAAATTACAGTAAAAAAAATATTGATATTGTTGTTATAATGGGAAAATCATTAAAAATTATACCTTCTAAAGTATAAGCAGCTATAAATGATAAAAAAAAAATATATGCTATATTAAATAAAGAATCTAAAGAAAATATTGCAGAATAAATTAAAAATTATAATTAAACCTAATTTTTTTTATACAATGATTTTATAAATTTATGATAATTTTTTATTTTTAAGATTAATTATAAATATATAGAATGATATTTTAATTTAAAGAATAATAAGATAAATCTTTGATTTAATAATAATTACAAAATATATAAATATAAATAGAAGATAAATTTAAGGTAAGATAAAATGCTCATACTAGAAATTATAAAAATAAAACTTAAAATAATAAAGGATAATTATATTTACAAAAAATAATAAAATTATAATAATATATTTAGGCTGAGGAAATATCTATACAAGACATATTAAATATAAAAAAAAAGAACATAACTTAACAGGAATTAATAAAATTACTTGACATATAATAAACATTATAATAAATTGAAATTCCTTAAAAATATTTTAAATTATTATCTAAATTAAAATAAAAAATTAAATATTATGAAACAAAGGGTAAAGAAACAAAATAAGCTAGAGAACAAATAGAAAAAAAAGATTTATAAGAAAATGATATAATCTAAGATATATATAAAATCAAAAATCCATTTATATAAAAATAATTACATCAAGATTATGAAATGCTTAATTAATAAGAAGAATATAAAAAATATTATGATTCATTAAAACTTAACATATAAATACAATTATTAAATGAAAATGATATTAAATAATTTTAAGATAAATAGGAAAATAAATTAATATTAGAAAAATTATAATAAAATTTTGATAATTTTTATAAATAAAATGAAATTAAAAATTAATTATTATGTATAATTAACTAAAAATTAAATACATGGTCATATGGATCAAATTTATTATTATAGGGACCTCCAGGTATTGGAAAAACTTCTATATGTTAAACTTTAGCAAATTCTTTAAATATTCCATTTATTTTAATTTCTTTGTCAGGAGTTAATGATCCACATTATTTAAAAGGACATTAATTTACTTATGTTGGATCTTAACCGGGATCTATTGTGAAAAATATATCACATGTTAATAATAACATGTGTGTATTTTTATTTGATGAAGTAGATAAATGTTCTGCAAAAGTATAATAAGTTCTTATGACTATAACAGATCCTTAATAAAATAATTAATTTTAGGATGTTTATTTATAAAATTCAGTAGATTTGAGTAAATCAATATTTATATTTACATCAAATGATAATAATTAAATTTTACCTGTGTTATTAAATAGAATGACTTAATTATAATTAGAAGATTATTCTAATGAGGATAAAATTATAATTTTAAAAAATTTTTGTGAATAAAAACTTTTAGAAAAATTATAAAGAAAAAAAATACAATTTGATAATGAGATTTATAAATATATAATAAATGCTAATAATTAATCAGGAATGAGATAACATGAAAAATAGTTAGAAAATTTATATCTTAATATTTATAATAAGTATGATGATGATACAATAAATAATAAAATTTTTAAAATAAATGACATAAAAAATTTTATCTTAAAAGGTTCTAAAAAATAAATTCCTTATGGTATGTATTTATGATATATTATTTTTTATTTAAATAATTATTATTATATAATGTAAGATGTAGAACAATAACATGCAGATGATGTGGAAAAAAATTTTGTAACTAATAAAAAAAAAATTATGTATTATAATGATATAATGTATAAAAAATTTTAAAAAAATTAAAAAAAATATTATGATAATGAAAAATATGTTTATTAATATAACTAATTAAATCAAAATATTTTACAAATACCAAAAGTTATAAATTATCTGGATAAAGCATTATTAATAAAAATACAAAAATATAATAAAGGTGATTTATTTGATACTATAGAAAAAATTTTTTCAAAAAAAAAATTTGTAAGAAATAATTAAAAATTATGTAATATTTTTTTTTTAAATGTTTGTGTTTAAATATTATAAAAATTGTAAATTTTTCATGATAATAATATAATTCATGGAGATATAAAATTAGAAAATATTATATTTGATGATGAATATTAATTAATGTTATGTGATTTTGAATATTCTTTTCGTCAAGTTGATAAAGATTAAGAATGTTTTATATTTAGGGGAACATAAGGTTATATGTGTAAATAAAATATAAATAAAACAAAATATAACCCTTATAAAAATGACATCCATGCGACATTTGTTATAATATTTCTTTTATTATATAAATGTTTTCCTTTCAAAATAGCAAGTGAATAAGATCTTGATTATTAGTTACTTGTTTTTAATAAAAAAAAATATTTTCAAAATATAAAATAATGGGGATTAAATACAATTTTAGAAATAGATGAGATATAATAATTATAAAATTTAATGTATGAAATCTTTGTATAATAAAAATATAAAGAAATTAGAGAGGTTATGGAAACAAAATTATTAAAAAATCTAATTGAAAGATAATTATCAAAGAATTAATTTATAGAGTTATTTTAAGAAATAGATGATAAATTAAAAGAATAATGAATCATTTTTTTATTTTTCTTTAAAATTTATCTTTAAAATTTGAATTTATAATATTAAAAAGATGTTTTCTCATATTAACCATTAAATCATCATTCATTTTTTTATTATTGACCTATAAATATGATTCCCTATTTCCTTTACATCCCAGTAAATAAATTATAGAAACTATAGCAAACATCCCACATTATCCATCTTTTTTTTATAATTCAATATTATTAAAATATATATTATTATATTTATCATATCCTTCTTTTGTTTATTATAAATTATTTTTAATATGTTAATAATGATCTTTTTTATCAAATACGTTATTAGGTATAAAATTTTTCCAATTTTTATCTATTTCATGTAAAAGATTATAAATGGGATTATTTTTTATTAATTAATGTTTTTAATATCCTTTTTTTTCTAAATATTTAACCACGTCATTCATTATTTCATCATATTATATATATTCTTTAATTTGTTATTTATTTTTTATAGAATTGATAATTTATTACTTCATTACTTCTTATTATGAATCTTAAAATAATTTAGCAAATTCAGCATTAACAACATTTTTTTATGGAAGTTGTCCAAATGAATCAAAATACAATGCAAATTTGTTTTAAAAATCAAAATATAATGATACCCAATGCGTACCAGGATTTGATAAATTACAATGATTCTATACAAGAGCAAATTTAGTTTTTCCATTTTTAATTTCTTTTTACATTTATAATATAGGTTTTTATAATTAATAATATTAATCAAAATCTAAAAATGTTATACCTTTAAATGAAAAATCATTATATATTTTTTATTAATTATTTAATATTTCTTCTATATGATAAGACCATAACCATGAATATTCATCTGCTTGATCTAATGAATTATTAGGAATCAGGTTTTGAAGTTTTTAAAGATTATCATAATAATTTTAATCTTTATTTAATATTTTTTATTTTTTTAAACAGGCAACAAGGGAAGTTAATGGATATTTTTCAAATGAATTCCCAATAATATTTAAACGAGCTTAAAAATTTTATATCATTTAATCAAGATTATCTGCTTTAACAACAATTTTTTTATCTCGAAATTTTCCATAAAAATATTTTATAAGATCTTCAGCTTATTTTTAACTTTTATCATTTTTCAATTCAAGACGTATATTTCTCATTATTAATTCAGGAACAGTATATTCACTGCTATTAACATTTAATATTGAATGCATATATAAAATAAAAAAATTGAAAAAAAATAATAACATAACTATCTATGTAATAAATTAGAATAGTTTTTTGACATAATAAAATTTAATTGAAAAAATGAGCGTTTAAAATCAAATTACAATGGACTTAGAAGAAGATTTTGAAGATTTTCCAAAAATTTCAGTAAAAAAAGGCCATGAAAATGATTTTAGATAACTAAAAAAATAGGTAGCCTAAAGCATGAGATAAGAAATTAAACAACACAAGTAGGAAAAACTTGATTAAGAAAAATAGAGATAAGCTGAAGAAGAAAATTTAAAATAAAAAAATATCAGAGAATTGTAAAAATTAAAAAAGTTAAAAATTTTAAATAATGAAGGATAAATTTAATACAAAAATATCATGAATAGAGTTTTGGGAAATACAGCATCGAGAGCCAGAATTGCCACAGAAATTTCAAAATTTAAATCTTATATATACGTTATATCATTAGAAAATAATAATATATAAGATAAGGAAAAAAGATGTATCATATATAACAATTTTCAAGAATTCTTAGAAAAAAATAAAAAATAAAACAGAGTGATATATGTTGGATAACGTAATATAGATTGTAAAACTTCAAGATATGATGAACATTTTAATTAAATATTTCGCAATACGAATTTAGAAATTTTACTAGAACAAGAAGATTATTATGATGCAACAAGAATTTTAAACGACATGTGTCCAAAATTATGTTTTAAGATAGTGTAACTAGATACTGTTTAAAGCAAGGCATAAGTAGATTCTTTTGAAACATTATGTATTCATTCCTTGTTAAGAACTTCAGAACATAGAAGAGGATAAAATGTTATAAACCAATAACATAATACAGGAAATTGTCTTAAATAAAATGGTTAGTATTAAGGTTGTGTAATAGAAACTGCGAAATTTTTTTAGGGAGGAAAATAAATTATTGAAGATTGTTACAGAAATGGATTTTAAAACAATAATATATGCGAATTGAATTTCAATGGTCATTTAGGAGATTCAGGAAAATAAAATCCTCTTGGCAAATGATTGTGAATAGAGTTTGGGTGGTGATAATATAATATATATGTATATATAAACATTTAAAATAAAACTTTAAATATATAGTATAATTTTATTTATGAAAACATTTTATATATTAATTTTTATAATTTGAGGGTTTTATTTCTTTCCCTCTGTTTTCCAGCTGTTGTTAAATTTTATAAGCCGGAGATTATGCTGGAAATCTCCTTATAAGGCACTTTGTTCCTTTAATTTCAAATTTAATTTAGTATAATATTATATATAATGAATACATGTGATAATTTTTTTAGTTTTGTGTTTTAAGATTATAAAGATAATATTAAGGTGATTAATGATTAATTATTATATTTTGATGATTTAATTTCAATATTACATATAGAAGAATCACCAGATGATATAATAAAAAATTTAAAATTATAAAATTTTTTATATACAGACAAATAAGATAACTATTTTATTAACAAATAAGGTATTTTTAAAATTTTATATATACTTGAAGATAAATAATCAATTTTATTAAGAGAGAAATGCATAGAATATTTTAATATTTTATAAACATAATATAGTTAAGCAATGAAATAATAATAACATAATTTAGAAATCATATAAAAAATATAAAATAAAATTATATAAATAGAATATTAAATTGGAAAATTATTCAATTATAAGAGAGAAGAAAATAATGAATTATTAGATGAAGATTTTATATTAAGTACTGATATTTCATAATTAACTTAATGAGAATATATTAATAAAAAAATATATTAGAAATTATAGTTAATATATAATGCAAGAAAATAATAGTACATATTTAATTTGCACATATAATATAAAAGATTCTAATAATTATAATATTTATATATTTGAACTAAATGATATGAAAAATATTAAAATGAAACTTATAGATTAAATAATTTAAGAAGTTGACACAGATATGTATATTTAATATGATTAACCTTCCTAATATACAATAAATAATTAATATAATTTAGAATAATTAATTTAATATATTTAAAATGAATATAATGTATCAATTAAATAAAAAAAAATAAATTTAACAAAAAAAAAATAAAAAGAAATATAATAAATATTAAATAATACAATTAAAATGTCTTAAATATTTATCAGATATTAATTTAAACACAAATTGATTATAAAAAATTTAATGAAAAATAATAGTGATGATTGTTCCTTATTCTAAGAGAAGGACAAATAAAATAAAAAAGAAAATACAAATAAACTGTAATAAAATAAAAAAGAAAACACAAATAAATTGTAATAAAATAAAAAAGAAAAATAAAATAAAGAAGAAAAATAAAATGAATAATAAAATAAAGAAGAAAAATAAAATGAATAATAAAATAAGGAAAATATCATACAGTATGATGGAAAAGAAAAATCATAAAAAAGAGAAAAAAAAACATCAAAAACCGAAAAAGAAAAAAAAATATCAAAAATTAAATCAGATCAGTTTAAATTAGTTAAAAATAAAAAATGATCAATTTCTTAGTCTAAGCACGAGATGTAATGTAGATTCTTTTTATATATTATAATCACTTAATGTTCTTCCATCTTCTAATTATTTACCAGCGAATATTAATCTTTACTAATCTGGTGGTATGCCTTCTTTATCTTATATTTTATCTTTTACAGAGTTTATGGTATCGGATGATTCGACATCTAATGTAATAGTTTTACCTGTTAATGTTTTTACAAATATTTACATGGTCATATATAAATAATAAATATTTTAAATAATAAAAAATGTATTTTATTATCATATAAAAGTTTCCATTAGATTTTATCCTAATAATAACCCAACATCCTATTTAAATTAATTTTTAACACAATCTTGATCATATAATATAAATATAACTATTATAAATATGAATATATATTTTATTATATTTTTTTTTTTAATTTCATTTCCTTTTAATATTAATACACTTTTAACAGCTATATACAAAATAATGATTTACGTAATCATTGTAATAATTTTTTTAATATTATAATTAAAAAATTAATTCATATATAAAATTATATTAATATTTTTATTTAAAATAATTATCTCATTAATTATATAATGAGTGAGGAAATTGTTAAAGAAAATAATAAGGGAAATCTTTATTTGGCTTCTGTAATTGCTATACCTGGAAAAAATCCTAGATTATGTGTTTATGGTCAATATAAAACAAATTAAGAATGTTCTCAAGACATAACTTAAAATATAAAACCTAATTTAGAACATTTAGCTATCCCCATAATTTAAGGAAATATTGGTGAATGGTATGAATTACCGCTTAATGGAAATATAGATGCGAAAGAAAATTTAACATATGATGAAAGAGTAAAAAAAGTTATGATGGAATATTTAGAGCATACTTTGGACTAAAAAGAAAAACTTACTGAAGAATTTTTAGATAAAGTTAGGGGCAGAATGTAAGATGAACCAGTTACAGTAACTTCTGACATATCAAAATAAAATGCATTTATGTAATATATAGATTAAATGTTAAATAAAACTGATCTAAAAAAAGAATATGAGGATTTATTAAAAAAAAAATAAAAAAAACATTTAGAAAGAAACGAGCCTTTAAATAATTAAGCGATCGCTAAAGGTAAATAAAATTTAAAATTAATGAGAGAAAAAGAAAAAGAAATGAAAAAATAACTAGATTAAGTATAAGAGGTAGATGAAGAAGAAAATAAATGTGATTATGAATGTTAGTTGAAAGATCAATGTTTAGATAGGGAATAAGATTGCTGTAATTAATTATGTTAAAAAGAATAAGATTGTTGTAATTAATTATGTTAAAAAGAATAAGATTGTTGTAATTAATTATGTTAAAAAGAATAAGATTGTTGTAATTAATTATGTTAAAAAGAATAAGATAACAAAGTATCGTCATCAAAAATATAAGATTGTTGTAATTAATAAAATTTAAATAATTCTGATGATGAGGAATATCCTTAAGAATTAGAACATCTTAATACTAGAAATAAACTTTTAATAGAATAAGAAAAAGAATAAAATCTAAAATTAAAAAAAGAATTATCAGAATTAAGAATTAAATTTAAAACACTAGAATAAAGAGCCTAGCTTAAAGATTAATAAATTGAAGAAATGGATACTTAGATAGAATCTATGTCGGGTAGTTTAAATACTTTCATATTACAATGCAATAAATATAATTAGTAATTACAATAAATAAAATAATTTAACGAAATTTTGGAAGTTTAATAATTAAAATAAAATAAAGAAAATATAGAAGAAATAAAATAATAATTAACAAATTATAAAAAAAGATAAGAATTATAACAAAATGTTAAAATATTAGAATGTTAAATATAAACTATACAAGAATAGATAAATATGTATGATTAAATGATATAAGCAGATTCAATATTATCTTAAAAATAAACTTTCAGATAATCAAAACGTATTATAAATAAATAATAAAATTTATTATAAGAAAAAGTTCTGGTAACGAAATAACTTGATGAAAATAATAAACAATTGAATGAGTTATAAGAATCTTCTTAAGATGATTTATTATAATAATTAACATAGTAATATAAATAAATGTTCAACAATGTGAATAATTAAATTTAAAATTTCACATAAAGGGAAACAATATTAAGATCATAAGAATATGATATTTTTTCATAATATTTATTGTGATTTGAAAAAATTGAAAAAAATATATTAGATAGTAATATTATCTATATAAAATGTTATAATATATTAAATAAAAATTTAATTAAATAAAAGGAAAAATTTATATAATGTCATAAAAATTAATTAAAAATTATATTGTCACTGCTTATTAAAATATGCTTCCATATGTAAGTTAAATGTAATATATACCTAATTTTAATAATTTTTAAAAAAAGAAAATTCATGTATTAGTTTCTGCAAATATTGGATGTGGAAAAACAACATTAATAAATTCTTTAAATGAATTTTATAGCAAACGTTATGATACATAAATAGTAAAAGAAAATTTTTAAGATAATAATTTTCTTTAACGTTTATATGAAAAACATTCAAATTAAGATTAATAGTTAAATTTAGACGCTTTTTACACATAATTAGAATTTTTACGTATCAATTCATAAACGATACAAAAAGCTCTAAAATAAGATAAATAAATATATTTTCATGATAGAGTTTTATTTGAATCTGTTATATTTAGTGAATAAATGCACTAAAATGGAAAAATTAATGATGATCAATTATTAATAATAAAAAGATTTTATGATACTCTCGACAATGAAGATCTTTATGATAAAAATAAACATGAATTGATAAAAATACATTTAAATGTTAATGATCCTAATGTTTTAAAATAAAGAATAACATAAAGAGGTCGAAAAATGGAAAAAGATTTAACTATTGATTATCTAAGTCAACTAAATAATTGTTATAAAAAACATATGCAAGATTATATTTAGATAGATGCTAATAATTCATAAAAAAAAGTTTTTGATGACGTGAATTTTATAATTTAGTAAAAATTGTATTAATATTTAGTGTGAAAAAAATATTTTCATATAACATGTTAGGTTATTTTTAACTAATTAATATCATATTATTAAACCTATATATTATAATTTTAAGTTGTTGAAACTTAATCTTTTATAAATTCTTTCTTATTTATTATAAGTTATTCGTTATTATTAGTCAAAATAATACCAGATGTATTTTACTGTTACATTTTTTATATACCTAATAAAAAATCAAATTAATATATAATTTCATGTACATAAATTTTTATAGTTGTACTAAAATCATAAAAATAAATATTTTCAGATGAAAATATTTATTTTAATACCTTATTTTTTTTTTCATATTAAATATACATAGATTATTATTTATTTTATATTTAAAAATAAATAAGATCTATAAGATGTAAAAAATGATTTTTTTTATCAAAAGAACCTATTTTACAATCAATTAAAAGAAGTTCATATTATGATTTTAAATTTACTTTAATTTTTATTAAATCTGCTTTTGTAGTATTTTTTAATACTATATTTTTGCCATTTTATAATTACAAAATTGATCGTGTAAATATTTCTCTTCTTATTAAATATTATTGTTCTCCAAGAATTATTAATATAAAATTATGTGATTTTTTTTAGTCTTTAATATCAGAATAATTATAAAATTATGGAATAATATATTAATAAAATAATATTTAATCATCTTATTATGAATCATATATTTTATATTATGATATATTATATTTTTTATTTTTTAATATATCATATACTTTTTTTAATACCTATATTATCTCATTTTACATTATATAACTGTTTTTGATATTTTAAATAAATTAATTTTTATTTTTATGTAATTTTTATTATATATGAATAAATAAAAAAACAAATAGGTTAATAAATTTTAAAATAATTTAAAAAAAATGTCTTATTTATATGTTCAATATATATTTCTTCGTAAATTATAATAAAATTTTGAAATGCCTTTATTTAAAAAATATGAAAATTTAAAATATCATTAGAAATTTATATCTTAATTATATTATGATAATAAAATAAAAAATTGTCTTTTATTTCATACCGTTGGTAGTGGAAAAACTATAACAGCGTTAAGTATCATAAATAGTATAATTACACTTTTAAATAAAGATTATAATGTATTCATAATAGTAAAAAAATCTTTATTAGAGAGTGTATGGATGAAAGAAACAGAAAAGTGGATTATCGATTACACATAATAAAAAGAACATATATTTTTTTATGCTTATGATTCAGTTACTAGTTTTAATGATTTAAAAATACGATACACTACATTATAAAAATAAAATAAAAAGAATATATTTATTGTAGACGAAGTCCATAACATAATAAAAAAAATCTTAACTGCTACAATGCAAGAATCATAATAAATAATAATAACATAATAAAAAAAAATACAATTATAAAAATAAGAAGATACGAGAGTTCCATCAGCAGTATAAATATATGATTTTTTAAAAAATATAGCATAATAATAAAATAATAAATTAATAATAATGACTGGAACAGTTATATAAAAAGACCCCTTTGAGATAGCTCTTTATGCTAATTTATTATAAAATGATCTTTTACCAGATAATAAATAAGATTTTTATAAATATTATATAGATACATAAAATAATGATTTTAAATAAAATGCTAAAAATAGTTTAGCCAGACGTCTTTAATTTATGATATCATATTTTTAACCACCTTTAGATATAATGCTTTATGTGAATAAATAATAACATATTGAAATATTAAATCCTAGTTAAAATTAATTTTAATTATATGGTTTATATAGATAACTTGAAAATATTAAATAAGGAGGTAAAATTATGAGAACATTTAGATTGATGACTCATTTAGCGTGTAATTTTACATTACCAAAAACAAATTCTTTTGGTCCTTAATAAAGAGTTTTTAAAAATTATCCTAAATAAGTATAAGAATGGTTTAGTTAATACTATGAAAATCAAAATTATTTTGAAGACACTATAAATGATATATTAGCTGATGATAAAATTAAAGGAGAAATAATCTTAAATAGTATCAAAAAATCAAAGAGTAAAATATTAAAATTACTTTATATGCATTCTGTAAAATATGTAAATATAATAATACGTATAATGAAAAGTAAAGGTCCTGTAATGGTTTATTCTGATTATTATTCTATGGAAGGTATGTAAACATTTGAAATATATTTGGATATATTTAACAAACATTTACATAAATATGATAAATTATAATGGGGTTTATTTACTGGAAATCAATCTGTGTAAGAAAGAGAAAAAGTATTAAAAAAATATAATAGTTCTGATAATATACATGGACAAAGTATGAAAATTTTATTAATGACAAAAGTAGCATAAGAGGGAATTAGTCTTAAGGCTGTTCGTTAAATACATATAATAGAAGCATAAACATATGAATCTAAAATAGAATAAATAGAGGGCAGAGGGACTAGAATGAATTCGCACTCTCTATTGCCTGAAGAAGAACGTTAAATAGATATTTATAGATATATTTTAAAATTTACTTAAGAATAATAAGAATAATAAAATGAAAATAGTACAGATAGTGATATTTATGAAAAGGCTTAGAAAACATAATAAATAAATAATAAATTTATAGATTTATTAAAAGAATCCTCTATAGATTGTCCAATTTATTAAAATTTAGATCCAAAATAATAATGTCTTTAATGTTATAAAATGGAACCAGAGAAATATTTTGAAAAAGATTTGTAATTTTTTTCTGATGATTTTGAATTAGATTTGATGAATTAATTAGGAGCTTTTAGTTCCAATGCTTAAGAAATTGAAGTTGAATTACCTTTGGTTGATATTATAATAAAAGATAATATCTAATAAGGATATTTAGATTTTTAGAGTAATGTGATATATGATAAGAAATATCTTTTGCCAAGATATATATTAAAAACTATTAATGATTTTAGAATTATTAATGAAAAAGGATAATATATTATTGATGAAACAAAATAAATAAAATTTTGATAGATTTTTTTTAACTAAAAATTCATATAATGGTTGTTTTTTATACTGGTATAAATTTTGTCATTAATGATAAAAATAATACAATATATGTAAATTTATATATTTATTTAAATATATTAAAATATTCGTTTTTATTATCGTTATATTTATATATTACATATACAATTGTAGGATATATTATAATAAATATTGTATATATTAAATAAACAATGTGATAATGTTATTAAAAAATATCGTTTATTTTTTAAAAAGTTTTATTACATTTCGCGTACTTATTTTTTTAAGTTTCTCCTTAATCTTGCCAACTACAGCCTACTGAATGTATACCAAAAACAAATAATGCGAATAATAATAATATAATATATACAATTATATTATGTAAATATTAAATTAATATAATATATAATGCATAATATACACTAATTAATAATATTATATATGCAATCCATGATAAACTTAAAGATAATATATTATTTTTAAAAAAGAAAAAATAAAAATTTTTTTCTCTCCATGTATTTGATGAAAATACTTATTTTTTATCTATACTTGATGTTAATGTATTAATATAATCTATTCCCAACGTAAAATAAATTTTTATAATAAAAATTATTATAATAAAACTATGTAAATTAAAAATATTCATATATATATAAATATTTTTTATTATATATAATTTTATTCGTTAAACTTTTTTGACTTATAATATATAGAATTTATATTTAAAAAAATAAATTTATTATATAATGATAATAATAAAAGATTAAGAAAATAACTTTGTGACAAAATAAGTAAAATTAGATACACTAAATGAAAATATAATACATGATATTTACAATAAAAGTGATAAAAAATATAAATATGAAGAAATGTAAAAATAATTATAAATTAATTTTAAATATAAATAATTAGAAGATTTAGGTTATAATTATAAAGATTTATATATAGATTTAGAAATTTTAGTAGATAATTCAAAAATGTAAAAAAAATCTTTAGTAAGATATAAAACCAAGACTTTTGATTTTAGTAAAAAATTATATTAAGAATTGAGATAATTAAGATAAGATGGAAATTTAATTGATATAATTAAATTATGGGATTAAGATATTGGATCTCATAGTGGTTATAATAATGGTACATATGTTCCATAGTTTATAACTTATGAAAATTATCATGAATTAAGGTTATTTAGAGAAAAAAAATATACAGAAATATATAATAAATCTATAGAACTTTATTAAAATTATTTAACTGAATAAATGAATAAAAGAAATGAAATTATAGAATAATAATAAGAAACTATATAAAAATAATAAAATATGTTGTTAATAAAAGAAGATATGAAAAAGGAAGAAAATATAAATGAAGAATATAATAGTATGATACTTATTAAAGAAAATAACAAAATAAAAATATAATGTAAAAATTTAGAAGTTATTAATGAAAAATTAGTAGAAAAACTTTATAGTAAATATAAAGATGTATTAACCCAAGATTAATTTAAAAAATGCTTATAAGAATTTTATAATTTTCATTAATTAAAATAATAAGGTTATGAAGAAAAAGATTTATATATTGATATAGAAATAGTATATGAATAATTAAATATACTAAAAAAACATAAATTATAAGAAATAACATGTGATATAATAAAGATCAGCAAATAATAATATATAAAATTATAAGAAGAATTTCAAAATCCAAAATATACAGGTATTTTAAATTTATCATAATTCATGAAAAAAGATACATATACTGGTGGAAAAACTTTCACAGGATAATTTATATCTATAGCCGATTATAAAATAATTAGAAGAAGAAGAGATAAAGTTCTTAATAAATAATATGATACGTATATAAATTTATTTGATGATTATATGACTATGATTTAAAAAAATAAGGAAGATATTTTTATATCTGATGATAATTTTTCTATTTTTAATAATATTCTTCCTATATTTGACAAAAATCTTCCTTTTGCTAATGATATTTCTATGATTTCATAAGAAAAACCATAGATAGATACATATATGATTAAAAAAGAAAATATAAATGAAGAATATAACAATATAATATTAGTTAAAGAAAAAGATGAATTTATTATAAAAAAAATATTTTTATAATAAATAAATGAATAAATAGTAGAAAAATGTATAAAAAAATATTAATTAAAATATAATAATGATGATATAAAATATAATTTATAAAAATTTTATAATTATCATTAAATATATTAAAAATATAAATATGATGATTAAAATATATATTTGGATCTTTAATTATTAATAAATGAATATAATATAACAAAAAATAATAAAAAATATGAATTTGAAAATAAAATGATATAAATATCTTAATAATAATATAAAAAAATTTATAAAGATTTCTAAGGTTCTAAGTACTAGAACCTTAGTACTTAGAAAAATTATATTTAAACGTTACAGACATGTAAAATACAAGATTTAATTCCTTCAAATAGATATTAGCCATATTTAATAACATTAAAAGATTACTAACTTTATAAATAAAAACGTGATGATAAAGAAGGAAAATATTTTAATTTTATATAAAATTTACTTTCTGATTATATAACAATGACTTAAAAAAATAAAAAAGAAATCTTTATAACTGATGATAATCTTTCTATTTCTGATAATATTTCTACAATATCATAGGAGGGACCTTAAATAGATTTGTGTTAAATTGCTAAGGAATCTTAATAATTATTTTAAATTCCAGGAGCAAAAAATAAATATTTTTAAAAATAATTAAAGAATTATGAATTAAATCTAAAAAATAAATTATAAGAAGTTAGTGATTTATATGATCAAAATATTAAATTAAAATAAGAATTATAATAATAAATTAAATCTTTACAAGAAAATAAACCAAAAGGAAGAGGAAAATAAGATGAAAAATTAGTATTTGATTAATAATATAAAAAAATGAGATAAAATATATTAAATATTTAAGATTAAAATAAGGAATATAAATAATAGATAAAAAATTACAAAGATGATAAATTCATTATAAAGGTAGATATTATAAAAAATTTTATATTACATAGTACAGAACATGAAAAAAATTAACTATCTGATTTTTAAAATAATTTATAAATATTATATAAAAATCACGATAATTATTTTTAAAATATAAATTAAGAAAGATTTTAATATTTGTGTGCTGGAAATATTATAATAGATAATAAAATACTTTTTATATTTAAAATTGGTACATCATGTAGAGATGATTTTGAACGACTAAAAGAATATAGGCATGTCTAAATATCTGATGAAATACAAATAGATTTATATCCGCTTATAGTATTTTAATCAGATTTAAATACGGAAGATTAAGTAAAAAGTTTCGTAAAATTAAATAAAATAGCCTTAAGATTATTAGATAAAGGTATTAGTGAATATTATTTAACTGACTTTAACAATTTAGGTAAAATATATAATTATTATATGTAGCATTAAGGAATATAAATTAAAAATATTAGAATATAAAATAACAAACTATAAAATTAAATTCCGGAGTCCGTATTATTAAAATAGGAAGAAACAAAATAATTAGAAATAAAAGAAAATACTAAGATAAAATAATTAAATGATTTAAAAGAACTTCTTAAAGATAAAATAATAACATTTTAAGAATATAGATAAGGAATTTAAGATATAAATAAATAATGATAAAGATTTTTTATTTATTATATATGATTTTTGGAGATTCTTTTGCTAAACCTTTTGATTTTACAATACATAAAAATTATAAAAGTTCATATAGTGGCTATAGTATATCTAAATTTATAAAAGATGAAAATCCATTACAATTAGATAATTATATAAATTAAACTGATAAAATTATATTATTATTAGGAAATGTAGATTTATATATTAATTTTTTGTTTAAATATTTTTTTTTAAATTAAGACATTGATGTTATTAAATCTAGATTAGAGTAATAAATAATATTGTTTTTGTAGAAATTAAATTAATACAAGAAATAAATATTTATCTAAAATGTTTCTCTGTATGATAATAAGAAAAAAAAATTTAAAATATATATTTATACATCTTTTTTACTAATATATTTTAAAAAATAATATAACATTGATATTAAATAATTATAATATAATATAAATAAGACAAAAAAAGATATTAATGTTGAATTTTTAAATGATATAATAAATTTTTATAATGATAAATTATAATAACATAACACATATTAACAAATATAAATTATAGATATTAATAAATAAATAAAATAACATTATAATTTTTATAATTAATTTGGAAATATAACTAAATAAGGTGATTTTCATATTTTTTATAGTTTTTAATTAAAAATTTATGAAAATATGTTAAATATCAATGATGAATTATTTTAATATATGATATTATTAGATATAATATATGAGAATACTTTTAATAATTTTAGAATTTTAAATAATTTTTTACAAAAAGGAAGAGATAAAAAAAAATTATAATATATTAATAGAGAATTTCCAAATTTTATTTAAAATATTCTAGCTATAGAGATAGATATTCCTTGTAAACATGAAAATTCCAAATAATGGAAATAAATATTTAAAAAAATTTATAATAATAAAATAACATTACATAATTTTTTTAAATAGGACATAAAAATTGATTAATAAATATAAAAATAAATAAAATTTTTTCATAATTAAGGATATATTTTGATATAAAAATTCTATTTTGAACAAATATCTAAAAAATATTATAAAAAATTAAAAACATTATAATAATGATAATTTCTAAAATTAAATCTTAAATATAAATGCTATTATATATGAAACATATTAATAAATAAAATAAATAATAATATTAGATTATTAAATAAGATATCAATAATTAAGAAATATAATAATAATTATACTTTAATAATTTATTTGGTTTATCTGTTGATGATAATTTAGCAGAATTATTTAAAAAATTATAAAAAAATAATGACCATGGGCCACAATAAATAAAAAATAATAATAAGTAATTATTATATGCCATATATGATAAATAATTAGATATATAAGTAAATTTTTTACTTATGAAATAAGGTGATTTAATATTTCAGAGTGCAAAATAAAAAAATATAGATATAAAAGAATTATCAAAAAAAGCTATGGAACCAGAAGTTACATATTTAATATTTATGGATGCATATAATAATGCTTTTTTACAATTTAAATCAGAAAAAATTATTAAAAGATATTATAATTATATGCTTACTACTAATTAAATGAAATAATATTTTAAAAATATAAATAATATTGATTATGACACATGTTTTGTATTCGTCTACGAATGCACACAATGTTTATAAGGTTTTAACGATTATATTTAAATGTAAAAAACTCATAATATAAAACAGATAGCCAATATAATAATATAATATTATGATCTATTATAATCTTTAAATTCTAAACTTAATGGAATTGAATTAAATTTATAAAATTATGATAATTTTTACATAGATAAACACTAATAAATAAAGATAGGGGGATTTTACAGAACAAATATAGGAGAAAATGCCATTTAACCTATAAGAACAGATATAAAAGATATGTTTAAAAAAATATAAGATAAAATTCATATAAATATTTAATATTTTGATAATTATTAATAATAAATATAGGAAATATAATAAAAATTTTCTCTAGAATGTCCTAATTTAATAAATATAGAAAGTGAAGATTCCATCGGAGGAGGAGCTAAAACACAAGTTAATGACATTTTATCTAAAATAAAAAAATATCAGAATAAGGATGAATAGAATAAAGAAGAAGATTTATAAGATTTAGATATTAAAAATAAAGAAGAAAGTAAAGAAGAAAATAATGATAGAAAAAAAAAGAAAAAAAAGAAAAAAAATAAAGATTATAAAAAAGAAGACAAAGATTATAAGAAAGAAGACAAAGATTATAAAAAAGAAAATAAAAAAAACTATTAAGAAAGAAATAAAGAAAATGAATAAGAAAAAAATAGAGAAATATAATAAGAAAAAAAAGAAGAAAATATATAACAAATAGAAAAAAAACATTTATATTTATAAGATATAAATTTTAATATTTTAAAATCTACAGACAGATCTAATTTATAATAATTTTTTTCTGATTTTATTTAAGAAAATTAAGATTCTGATTATTATAAAAAATAAGATATAATGAAAAAATATAATATTGCATTATATCATAGCTAAGAAGAAAATACAATCAGTAAATATAAATTAGAAGAAAATATATAATTAATTAGAACATAAATTTATCAGTATGTGTATAAAGTTGAATATTAATTAAGTTAACCAAAAATAATTAATAAATAAATATTATCTCTTTATAAATATGAAATAAAATCCAAGAATTAATAAAATATATAAAGATTATTAAAATTTAAATAATTAATATAAAAAAATTTAATTTAATTAATATAAGGAGTATATTCTTTATCAAATATAATGTAAAAAGATAATACTAGTTATTTTTATTCATTAGAGGAAAGTGGTATATATACATTGAATTACAAACCAGATTATTTGATATAAGAATAATAAAATATATTGGAGAATATCTAAGATGTTTCATATTATGATTATTTTACTTTAAAAGATTTATTATAAGATATAGACAAACAAAATCAAAATAAATATCTAATTAAATATTAATCTTAGTTATAAGAATTATATTACTAGCTTAATATATAACCAGAACATATATATGCTAATATAACATAACAACCAAATACATCAAATATAATTATAAAAAATAATAATAAAATTGATATAATGAGTTTTAGTAACGTAACTGTTCTTGTAGATAACATGTAAATATATATTAATTAAAAAAATATACATGAATCTTTAGCTGTAACAATGAATTGTGATTTATCAGAGCCTATGAAGGTATTATTAATAGATAGGGAAATAAAAAATTTATAAATTCCTATACAAATATAAAATATACCAAATCTTAAAAATATATTTTTAAAAAAAGGTCAATATAATATTTTTTTATTATAAATACAATAAGTATAACAAGATAAAATATATGATAATTTGAATATGAATTTCACAAAATTAAAAAAAAGTTATTATCAATATTATTAACCAGGTATAAGAGAAGAAACAAATGATAAAAATAATCTTTTTGAATATTTTATAAATGATGATTTTAATATAAATCTAGATGAAATATAATAATTTATATCTAAAATTTAAGGAAAAGAAGAATTTAAAGATAGTTCAGAATTAAAAAATATGTATGGTATTGCATAAAAAATTTTTTAATTATTAGATCAAATTGATCTTATAAATATATTAGAATAAGAATTATAACCCGTGTTTTTATATAAATTAAAAATAATTTCATAAAATGGTTTTTATATGGAAGTTTTAGAATCATAAGAGACATTATTATAAAATTATTTTTTAATAGATTATGAAAATCTTTATGAATATGCAGATATTGAGTAAATTTAATAATTAATAATTGACACTGATTATGCTGAATTAGTATAAAATATTGGATTCTGAAAATAAATCAATATTATTAACTACATCTTCCATTATAACATAAATCTTCTAATATATTAAATTCTATAGGTACCCTGCCAAATTTAATAGGATTATGTTTATAATTTTCATATTTATAAAATCCGGTTAATATCATATAATATAATAATCTATTATTTATTTTGTAAAATTAAGCAGTATGTCCCCAGCCAGTATTTAATATATGTGATATTTCATGTACTAAGACATAAATTATTAAATTTTTATCATATATTTAGCCATTTTTTTTTGTAAGTGATATCTATAATACTTTTCCTTTATTTTATACATAAGTTTATGTATTATTTTCATGTATTTCAATATTTTACCATCTTTTTAATAAAAATGGAATCCTATCTAGTATTAATTAATCAATATTATCAAATTTTTTAAATAATTATAATTAAAGCTTTTTATTTTTTTTTTTAATTATTAATTCTGATACTTTTTCAATATGATTATTTAAATCGTTATGAATATTATTTATAATATTTAATTTTTAATTCATATTTTTATCTTTGAGAAGTTTTGTTTTAAAATATTCATTGTTACAGAAGATAGTTTTATATAATACTAAAATTCCTAAAATATATAAAATTAATAACATATATTAATATATAAAAATAAATAAATAAATATATTATATATGGGAAATTAATAAAATACTAATACTTTTTATAAGAATGAAAAAAATAAAAAAAGTAGAAAAAGTAAAAAAAAAAGTATAGATGTAAATAGTGATATAGATGATCAAGATATTATATAATAAAATAAATATGATATATCTTTTGATTTAAATGATCTCATGTCTGACTCTTAAGAATATGAAAAATTCAGTGATACAACAGATAGTAATTCTGAATATAATTCACAAGATAGTGAAGATTTTGATCTTACAAATTAAATATTATCTAAAGTTTAATAATATGATGACGTTGACCTAGGAGATGGAAATATGGAACAACAATTAGATGATATAACAATGAACTTAAAAAAATATGAATAAAAAAAAAATAAGTAAGATAATGATGATGATAAAAAATAAAAAATTAATAAAACTAATAAAAAATAAAAAAGTAAAAAATAACAGAGTAAAAAATCAAAATAATAAAGTTCTGCTTCTTCTATTAGTTCTTTATCGTCATTTACTGATAGTGAGACAAGTTTTGATAGTTTAGGCATGACACAAAGATTATCAGAATGATATTTATTTTCAATTAAAAAACATTTATATATAAATGTTATTATCATTTGATATTGGTGAAAAAAATTTATCATTATTTTTAGCATAATATTAAATATCTGATTAAAAAATAAAAATTAAACCAAAATTATGGTATATATAAAATATATATTAATGTTATATTTGTGAAAAAGAAATGTCGTTATATTAAATATAAAATACTATATAGTTAAGTTGTGATTGTAAATCTTTAGATAAAAATAAAGATAATAAAAAACTATAAATAGATATAAATTCAAATTTAAGAGCTTTTTTTGTCTAAGATTTTTTAGAAAAATTATATATGAAGAAAATATAAAAATATCATGATATGAATATTATAATATTATTAGAAGAATAATAATTTATAAAACATATTAATAGAAAAATGATATTAATATAACATAGTATAATCAATTTTTTTACTTTAAAAAATATACAAACTATCAATGTGAGAGCTAATTTGAGAACAATATTTTATGATAATTCATCTTATGATAATAATAAAAAAAATTCCATTTACTGTGCAAAATATATTTTAATGTAAAATAATAAAGAAAAATTAATTAATTTTTTTGACAATGTAAAAAAAAAAGATGATCTGTCCGATTCATTTTTACAATTATGTGCATATATTATAAAAAATAATTAATTAATATAAAATATTATAGGTATTGATGCCTAAAATAAAAAAAAATAAAAAAAATAAAAAAATCCTTAGATATATTATAATTGTTTAAATTATATTTATATATTATGAGTACATTTTTTTAAAATTTTAAAAAAATAATTATTGGTTTAGGTATATCTATATCAATTTTCGTAATTATATATTTTATATCATTAAAAATTTCATAGGGAACATATGCCGTCAAAACAATATCTTTTTTATTTAATTAAATAGAATTTAAAAATTAGTAAAATGAATATAAAAAAATTTAAGTATTCTAAATATAAAAAAATAAAAAAACATTAACCAATGAAGAAAGTAAAATAGAATATGATAGAAATATAATAAATTTGATATATAAATATGTAATTAATTTTAAAGGAGGAGATAACTATGTTCCTTTATTAAAAATTTTAAATTATTTAGATAATAATAACTATACTTTCAAAAGAAAAGTGTTAAATAAAAATGATATATAAACAGTATTTACAACTAATGAGGATATTATTTTTAAAAAAATTTATTTTTCGGACACCCCCATAAAACCAAAATTTATACAGAAAATATATTAAGAAAATTATGTACAATATCCCTATAATATCATAGATAAAATTAAAAGATCAATAGCAGGAACGATATCTTCAAATATATTTGCTCCTTTAAGATACATTGGAGACTTATAATAACAATTTTTATAATGGTTTACTAGATGATCAATAACATCTTATTTGTTATTATATTCCATCATCTTTTATATATTCTACAACTAAAAGTTCATTTTTTTATAATTATGTTATTTATGCTAAAAAATCCAATGGAGAGATTTTACAAAAAGCGTCGGATTGAATATTTAAATATTTTTAAAAATTTTCTTTTTATATTTTATATATTTTTTATAAATTATATTCACTCTCTGTATCAAATATATCTATTATAACATTAAATTAATGCAATAAAATAAAATTTTCTTATTATTCCCCATCATAAAATAATTATTCCTATTATATTTTTTAATTAGGCGTCAGTAAAGATTAAATAACATAAATTTATTTATATTTACTATATTCTGTTTTTTACTATATTTCTTTGAGTTTTTCTATAAAAGTTACGTTGTATTTTTATTTATGAAATATGATATTATCTCTTTTAATTTCATAATCTATGTTTTTATACCAAGAATTATCTTGGTGTTTTTTATGATCATATTCATAATTTTGTTCCATAAATGCTATTAATTTTCTTATATTTAAAGCTAAAAAATTATAATATTAATTTTTATCTTCATATTTTTAATCCTGGCGTTATTTTTTTTATTCTTCTATAAAATCTTTTATATATCCTTATTATTTTTTAATCATTTTATATAATATAATTTTTGAAAACAATATATTTTTTTCAATTTTATTTTTATATTAATAAATTATTTAGTTTTGCTATCTGTTATTATAAATCAATTATATTTTATTATAATTATTATAAAATTATTGTATGATCTTTTATTTAAGAATTTTATAAACCACTAACAATTCCTTAAGGATCTTATACATCTGCTTATAAACCACTTATAATTCCTTAAGAATCTTAACCAAATTCTTATTCTTGTTATTATATATCACTTATAATTCCTTAAGGATCTTATACATCTGCTTATAAACCACTTATAATTCCTTAAGAATCTTAACCAAATTCTTATTCTTGTTATTATATATCACTGGTAATATCAGATGCTTATAGTGGTTTATTTCCTCCAGAATGTAATTGTTAATAAAATTAGTTATAATATTCTTAATTTTTATTATCATATTATTACAAATATTATGAATTTTAATTACCCATATATAATATAAATTCAAATATTATAAATTTTAAAATATTTATTTTTATCAATATTTTATACAAAAGAATCTAAACGATATTTATTAAATTCTAAATATTATTATTATTAATTTTATAAAATTGAAGTTGGATTATTTTATCTCCAAAATTATTAATTATTCTAGAACTATGATTCAAAAGCCCAAGCAGAATCTCTGGGGGCAAAATTATTTAGTTATCTCAATATTTATGTAAATAATTAGGAATATCTTTAATTTGGATGTTTATTAAATTTTCCAGAAAAATTCAAATATTCATCATACAAGGTAACAAAAAGTCTATATATATCACCTGAAGTACCATAATGTTATAATCTCTATTAAGATTAACTAAATTAACATTTTAATTCACCTTATACAAAATTAACTTCACCCCAATCTCCTATTCTTATTTCATATCCTATGTTTGGTATTTCAAAAAATATTTAATTGGTAAATTTATATAAATATGGTTTTGAACTCTTTTCAACTTTTTTTATAAATATATTATCTATTGTAAGATCACCATGAAAAAAATTTGGAATCTAAGAATAAATATGTAATGTAAAAATTACTTAAAATAAAAGTATTTTTATATAATTTTCTTATAAAAATTCATTACTATATAATAAATTATTAATAATTTATGTTAAATTTCCACCATCAACATATTCGGAAAGTTAAATATAGTATTAATTAGGATTTCTTATAAAATGTTCTATAAATGGTGCTCCTCCAAACTTTCTTTTCAATATTTATTATTATAAATTAAAATAATATTGAGATAATTATTAATTATAATCAAAACCTATATAATTTTTATATGTTCCAGGACATTTGTCATTATATAATTTTCTCAATTGATTTGGAACAGAAAATTCACATTTAAATTATTCGTACGAAATCATTTTTGGACCAACATATTTAAAAATTAATTTTATGATGAATTATATATCTTATTTTTTATATAATAATGTCATTCCAAAACTACCTTGTGCAATAAATTTTACATATTTTTGTTCTTATTATATGAATTAAAAAAATTTTTCGAGAGTTGATAAATTTTTACCAATAAATTAAGATAACATGAATATTTCATCCTATTATACTTATTAAGGAATTTATTATTATTGTACTTATTAAGGAATTTATTGTTGTACTTATTAAGGAATTTATTATTATACTTATTAAGGAATTTATTATTATACTTATTAAGGAATTTATTATTATACTTATTAAGGAATTTATTATTGTATTATTTAAAATTCTGCTGATAATGGATAATGATCAGATATACTAAAAGTTTAATTATTTTATTATAATTATATTATTTTAGAATTTAAAACTTTTAATTTTTAAGAATTAAACCATATTTAATCAATTATCGCGTTACCTCTTAAATTAGTTTTTCCTACTTATAATTCATTAAAAGGTGTATTATATTATAAATTAATTTTTTTCATATATTTTTCACTTAATAAATTATATTATTTGATCTTTTGTTAATCATTAAATTATAAATGTTAAGTTTAAGAAAAATAATCATATTATCCCTTTAAAAATTAATTTAATAAATTTTAATTAATAGAATAAACACTATTAAAATCTCCCAAAACTATATCAGGATTTTGATTAATAATCTTTTCTAGGAGAGATTTTCTATGTTAAATTGCCATTTCAGGATATTTAGCTAATAATTCATCATCAAATCTTCCACCGGGCATAAACATATTAATAATTTTTAATCCTTTATATTTAAAAATTATATAATATCTTTTGGGTATATGTATATTTACTTAATAAGCAAATACATGTTCTTGTATATATATATCACTTATAGTGTTAATTTTATATATAATAGCTACTCTTTCTCCTATATTATCATTTTTATTATGTGTTATAAATTAATATTAATTTTTATATTTTTATGGAATAAAAACTTATACATTATTTTCTTAAAGACATATTATATCATGTTATTCATCAAATAATTATGTGAAATTTTAATATTAAGAACCTCTTTCTCCAAATACATTAAAAGTAGCTATTTTAAATTATTATCCTTATTACACTTATTATTATATAATTGGATATTTTTTTTCACAATTTTATAATTATTTTTTATAATTTATTTTTATTTATTACTCTAATAATTAAATTTCATCTATTGTTTAATTTGGATCAAATAAACCAAAATGAGCATCAATAGAATCATAATATTATTTATTATTATATTATTTTGTAATTGCATAATATGTTTATTATATATATTCTTTTGTTTCCTAATTTAATAAAAATTTATCTTTAATATTTTATTCCTGTTCTTATTTATTATATGCTTTGATATTATCGTCTTTGTATTATTAAAGTAATATTCTGGGATTATAAATTGATGCTTCATAAACAACTTTATATTAATTTTAATTTGTAATTTAATTACTTTTGGTAAATTATCCATGTATTACTTAACTTTAATCAGGAAAGTTTTAAGTCATCCTTCCATATATTGTTAAAAATAATCTTAATATATCTTAGTGAACCTATGGTAAATTAGGATCATTAAATATTAATTCTTTTAATTTTTAATAAATTAAATGTTTACCCACATATTATTCAATTTCATCATATTTATCTTATCCTATATTTTAATAATTATTATATAATGATTTTTTTTTTTCAACCATGTCTATCATATTTAATTTTTAATCTTTGAAAAATATACATTCGCCACCTGATTAAGGTAAATAATATCTCGAATATTTTATTAATTCATCATAAGTATTTAAAATTAAACTCTGTAAATATTATTATTGATATTTTAATGCTTATGTATGACTTTCTTTTCTTGGAAAATAATGAAAACTAGAAGTTTGATCACAACAATATCCACATTTAAATAAAAATATTTAATTATCTATTGTAATATATTATTTAAATTTATTCCACATGTCGTCTTTTTTTAAATAATTTTATTTAATAAAACTTTTAACATCAGTTTGGTGTGGAATATTTTTATTTAAATATTATTATAATAATTAAATATGTGTTAATTATTTAGGTTACATGGGATTTTTTTAATGTTATTATTCTAATTATTTTTAATAATCATCTTGTTCTAAAAATATTTCTTTAATTATTTAGTCAATCATATATATAATATAAATATTATTTAAAAAAGATCAAAATCTTCTAAAATTAATTCCCATAGCAGGTATTTAATTTATTCCCAAATTAAAATATTATTAGGCTGGATTAGGAATTATTTAGTGTGGAATTCCTCTATTCCCAAATTAAGGAGCGAAAAATGGGTTTTATTATTATCTAAATTAATTTTACTAGTTCATAATTCTTTATATATCTTATTATGGCATTCCAAATTAATTTAAAGGAGCATTTGGAACAATATTTCTATAAGGAATTCCTAAAAAATTTTAAGGTTAATTGTATATTTATGGATATTATTATTATATTTATCCATAAAATCTATGAGGTTAAAATTATTATACTTATGGACGGAATTATTATTATATTTATGGTTAAAATTATTGTTGTTGTGGTTATGGTTAAAATTATTGTTATTATACTTATGGACGGAATTATTATTATATTTATGGTTAAAATTATTGTTGTTGTAGTTATGGTTAAAATTATTATTATTGTACTTATGGACGAAATTATTACATTTATGGAACATTTTTTTATGGTTGAAATTGTTACATTTATGGAACTTTTTTTTATGGTCTAATTTATTACATTTATGGAATTTTTTTTTATAATTAAAATTATTATACTTATTAAGGAATTTATTATTATTATACTTATTAAGGAATTTATTATTATTATACTTATTAAGGAATTTATTATTATTATACTTATTAAGGAATTTATTATTATTATACTTATTAAGGAATTTATTATTATTATACTTATTAAGGAATTTATTATTATTATACTTATTAAGGAATTTATTATTATTATACTTATTAAGGAATTTATTATTATTATACTTATTAAGGAATTTATTATTATTCATCCATTTTTTCTATAATTTATTATAATTTTATTTCCGTTTATGATTATTTTTATGGATTTTTTTATATTTAATATTCAATAAAATTCATCATTCCTTTATTATATTTTTTTTTCAATTCTTTTGCAAGTTATTAATTAAAATCATATTAATGTGTTGTAATTTCCTTGCAATGTTATTATTTGTAATCATTATTGTATTATTATAATTTTTATTATCTTAAATTTTCCTTGTTCATATCATGATTGTAAAAATTAAAATGTGATTCTTTTGTAAAATAAAAATCATCAATAATATCTACCATATCTAAATAATTATCTTGTATTAATTATTATACATTTGAAGAAAATTAAAAATTATCATCCAAATTATTTTATATTTTATTAGATGGTTGATTAAATATCATAACACTTATTAAATGATTGATTGATACTTAATTATTTATAATTTCTTAATTACTATTTTAACTATAAAAACCATGTATTACTTAATCTTAATTTGATTCATGAGACATCATTTGACCATATATTTATAAAAATAGTTTCATGATGTCTTCATATTCCCATAAATTATCATGTTAATATATTTAACCAAAAATTAATTCTGATAATGAATTATAGATAGTGTATCTGCTTAATATTTCTTATATATATTTACAATTATTTTCTGATGTGTTATAATAGCAATGATTAATTGTATCTATCAAATTTAATTTTTTTCCTAAAAATGTTTAACAATTTTTATATATATTAGATAATAAAAAATATTGAGAATAAAATTTAATATCTTGTTTGGAATTTACTATTTTATTTAAAGAAGATGAATCTTAATTTAATATTTTTATATATCTTAGTAAAGAATAATAATGACTTCTTTTTCTTGGAAAATATTAAAATTCATTACAAAAATTACCAACAAAATCACATGTAAGTAAAAACATAGAATTATTTTTTGTTATTAAATGTTCAAATTTATCCCACATTTCTTATTTTTTTAAATAATTTTTTTTAATAAATTCTTCAGCAGATATACCGTTAAACTATTTATTAAGAAATTTTTATAATGAATTTAGAGGACTAAGCCAATCATCCTACTATAATTATTATTCTATATTTTTATATTCTTTTAATATTTATTATATTATCTACTATTCAGTTTATTTTTATGGAATTTTAATTTTTGTATCGTAAAAACCTAAATGTGCATTATTTGTATAATAAAAATTATTATTAACATCAATCATTTTCATATATTCTTATTATATAAAATTTTATAGATTTTAATCTACAATAAAGGCTTCTTATTATTTAGTTTTGGGTTAACTTTACGTTATTATTTTTAAATGTTCAGGGTAAAATATTGATGCTTCTGATATAATACCTCTTGAATTGCCTATTACATTAGCTACAGAATCGACTACATACATCCCATGTATCACATTATCTTAATTTTATTAATAACTCATCATATTTCCATAAGTAGCTAAAAATAATCGAGCTACTTCTTGAGGAAATATAGGATATCCAGGACCTAAAATAAGCTCTGTTATTGCTTTATATACTACACTTCTATTTCCAAGTTATTATTGATAATGAGATGTCACATCTATCATATTTAATTTATATTTTTCTGGATAGAAAATATAGCAGGTTCCATATGACATGCCTCCCCAACTAAGAAAATATTTAGAATAATTATTTATATCATGTTTTTAATTCACTATTTATGGATTAAATTCCCCTCTATCTTTAAAATATTTTTAAGTATTTAATAGAGTCTAATGTTAACTTTATTTTCTAGGAAAATAATGAAAACTTGATGTTACATTACAGCATTTTCCACATTTCATGAGAAATATATAATTATTTTTTGATATTATATTTTTAAATTTATTCCACATATCGTCTTTTTTTAAATATTTTTACCTTAAAAATATTTCAGGATCCTTTATATGATAATTTATACTTTAAAGATATTATCTTAGTTCTACTAATTATCCATAATAAGCTACATTTTATCCCTACATTTATTTTTAACGCTACTATTATTCAAATTATCTTTATAATTAAATTACTTATTATAATACTTATTATTCCATGGATATATAATTATAAAAAATGAAAAAATAAATATTTATTATTATATAAAAAATATATGATAAATTTTTGCAGTGATATGAATATTTAATAAAATTATATATATAAAAAATTGATAAAAACATAAATGAATTAATAAAATATTGATTTAATATCTATTTTATACATAATATACTATTCTTATTTATCAAAACATGGATTTAAATAATAATTTTTAAAAGAAAAATACTTAGTAAGATATATATTTTATAAAAAAAAATATAAAAAAGGAATAAAACATATATCTCAAACCATTATACATAAAAATTTAAACATAATTAATAATGATATTTTTTTTGAATGTCTATAATAAATGTTTATTTAAAAAATAAATGATTATACTAATAAAATATTATTTGATTCAAAATATTCGAATATTGTTAAAATATTTTAAATTTATAAAATTATATATAATAATTAGGATACTGATATTATATAGTAATATTAAAATTATAAAATATTTAATCATAAAATTATATCATCTGCATTATAATTTATTTATTCTAAATAAATGAATAAAAATACTATAAAAAATTTTTAGATTTTTTTATAATTTTTTTATGATAATTAGATTGATAAGATTTATGAAATAGGATATTTTCATCCTGAAGGCATTAATGGAATATATATTTCAAATTAATTACGTAATAATTTAATAAATTTATAATAAGAATTATGTGAAATATTTATTTAATAGCTAAATCTTTAATATATGTATGATTTATTTTTTATAATATATAAAATGCGTTTATTTAGAAGAGAAATTATTTATGAAATGATAGAATAAAATATTTCTTGGATATAATGAAACGTTTTTATTCTTCTCTATTATGAAATAAAATATAAAAAATTATATTTTATATTTTATTTTTTTATATTAATTAAATAAAAAATATATTAAACATAATGTATATATGGCGGATAGATTTGATTTTGAAAACGAATAATAACATTAAGGTGCTTACATATCCTTTTCAAACATATAAGCTGAAGATCTTTTCTTATTTGCAGTACTTTTAGATGTATAAAAATGCAAAGAGAATAAAGCTGTACATAGAATTTTCTAATAATAATACAGACCAATTTCTCTATTTAGTATGGAAGAAATTTATACTGGAATTAATTCTAGTATTTTAGGAAATACTTAAACCACTGAAATTCATGTAAATGGAGATTTAATTTACAATATTGCATTAGTAAATACTTATGAAGCAATAAGTCATGATTAATTGATTCCAGATCCTCTTGATGCAACCGATTTAACAAGATTTACCCTTAAAAAGTTTGCTTATTGTACAAATTTGGGATGTAGTTAGATACGTTCAAGTATCTTCTAATTAGAATCATAGGGTATAGATTAAACTAATACTGATAATTTAGTAATTCTTAATAATCTTCTTCGTAGAGTTGATTAAAGAAATTACTTTAATAAATTATAAGGTAATACTGAAGCTTTAACAACATTAAAACCTTCCCATCCCAAGTTTAAAACATTAACAATGTTAAAAATGTTCTTCTCAAATGACAGTTAAAAATCATTCCCATATTTAAGGGCTGGATAACCAACTGTTAAAATTTAAACTAAATTTAGAGAACCATAAGAATTAGTATGTTATACTAATAATCTTGCCGGTTTTGATTGGAACACAAAAGCTGCACCAAGTAAAGTTGGATATATTTCTACAGAAATTTTCTTAAACGAACACGAAAGAATTTTACATGTTAACACTGATGCTCATAGTCTTTTTGAGTAAAATATGATTTATGAATAAGTAGGATTAACTAATAAATTCGAAACTAATTTCTTACATCCTGTAAAATATCTTTATTGGGCACTTAAAAAAGATAAATATTACACTGGAAAAACTTTCTTAGCATTTGATTCATTTGCAAATCCTGATAAATCTAGAGAAGAATTCTTATATGATGCTACAGTGAGATTTGTTTAACGTTTTGCTTCATATAAACTTTTAGTTGATTGGGGTGATGCATCTTTAACTGGTGATGCAGCTGCCGTAGCAGTTATGACAGCTCCTTAACTTGCAGAATTAGTAGTAGCTCCTGAGACAGTTCCTATAACTTTATTATACAATGTTGATGTAAATGATAATATCTAATCAATGTTTTCTAATAATTCATAAGGAGCAGCTGATACATTAAATTTCTAATTAGTTGCTGAAGCAAATACAACAGTACACAGTATTGATGCCATATTTAAGAGATTATAATGTTAACCATTAGTAATTAATAATGTATAAAAATTCAAAAAAGAAAATTCATTTGTTCTTGCCGCTGGAGATTTATTAACTCTTGCTGAAGCTTCTGTTCCAGTATCTGAATGGGAATCTCATATTCCCAATGCAACAGTAACTACTCCATGGATTCCTTTAGTAAAAGTTGGAACTCCGGCTACAAGTTAAGTTACTCAAAATCTATTTAGTTTATATGATAGTGGAGCTCCAGTAATTAAACACGGTACTACCAACTAGTTTACAGCTCCTTTACCAGTAGTTTATAAAGGAACTGCTCCATTTAGTAATATTGTAAGAGATGATAAATTTAATTATGGATTAAACGATTTTGATATCAGAGTTATGTAATGGGATAATTATGGAAAATATTTGGATAAGAGTGGTGATGCTGTTGTAACAAGTGAATTGTAAATTGGTTAATAACCTAGATTTAAAAAATCAGGTTTCTATACTAGTTAATACCACTAAATGCAATTTTTCCCAGGTGTAAGTCCCGAAGGGGTTCACCTCCAGACCTTTGCACTAAACCCCGATGCTATACAAAGTTCTGGAAGTCTTAATTTTACAAAAGCAGAAGGTAAAATGACCATCGTATCTGATACTCCAGCTGATGCAAATTCTGATAAAGTAATTGTAGGAGCTGTTGTATACAATGTAATTGACTTCTAAGAGAATACACATTAGATACTTTATTCAACACCCATGGTTGTATGAGTAAGAATACAATGTGTAAAATTATCTAATTTTTATTTTTTAATTTATAAAATTAAAAATATTTTTTATTAAGCTTTTTTTTTATAATAATTATTTTATTCATTAATTATATTCATTTTTATGGCTCTTATATATACTAATTATCTTTATATATCATTTTTTTACCTCATATATTTTTTTATTCATAATATATTTTTAATATTTATCTATGAAATATTTTTCTTCCTCATCTGGATTATTAGTATTATAATAAATATAAATAAATTTTGCATCTTCAACTTATAAATTTTTATTTTAATAATAATATTAAATCAAATCACCATCATGTTTATATAATCGTTCATATTTATATTTTTTATTATCACTTTTACCTATATATCTAATTTTTTATTCATTTTATTATAAAATATTTATAAATTCATCCTTATTATATCTTTATTTATCTCTATTTTCTTTTTCTTATTCAATTATTGCATAAACATATGTTCTGTTTATATTAATATTCCTTTATTTTTTTTATTTAGTCTATTGTATAAGATCTTATTATATTTTTTCTTAGTTATTTATTTATAATTTTAAATTGCTAATTTCTTATTCACTTTGAATAATTTTATTTTTTAATTCTTCTCTTTATTTATCTTTTTATATAATTGCTTATTCATATATTTATTTACTTTCTTTATTACTATTTTAAATTAAATTTATTATTATATCAGCACATTATATAAAAAATCTTCTAGTTTTTTTATCTTTTGTCATCATTATTTCTTAAAATCCTTTAAATGAAACTATAGTATAATAATAATTATTTGATTTTTTAACTTCCCAAAAATTAGGAAGTTGAGACATATATTTTTTACGATCTTTTTGCCATTTCTCTTTAGGATTTTTAACAAATTCTATAAATTAATTATCGTCAATATGTCCTTTTATATTATTTTCAATCAGATGTTTTTCATCCATATTGAAATATTATGCAATACATTCTGCAGTTAACCATGTATCTTTATTGATATAATGATTATAAAATTTATTTAAAAAATTTTCTAATATGATTTCATCATTAATTAATTTTTTTAATTAAAACTCATCTATATATTCTTCCTTATCTATTTATTTCAATTCTTCATTTTAAAATACTATAACATTTTTTGATTCTATTTTACGTATATTATTTTATATTTATTTATTAATATTTATTTATTATATTTCTTTGTTATTTATTTCTTATAATTTTTTTTCTTCTTATGTTATATAATTCACTTCCGTGTCGTTTATTAATTTTTCATATTCAATAATCATATTTTTTATCAATCTTGTACCCAATAAAGATATTTTATATCTTCTAATTTTTATATTATAATAATCTTCCACGGGTACGAAATAAAATGTTCTATTTAAACTAGTTCTTATATTTTTATTCACTGGGTGAAAATATATTTAAGTATTTTATTAATTATTTAATGTTATAAGTTAATCTTTATTTGTTTTTATTCTATTTGGAAAATCTCTGCAAGCATGTCCTGAATCAATATTAAAAATCTATAAAATTTATTATTAATCCATTAAATAATTTTTATAATCCATACTTTATAATTATATTTATTCATAAAAATCTTATAAATATTATTAGATATAATCATATTAAATACTAGTTACTTAATTATTAAAAACTTATTTAATGATTTCATTGTCTAATTTTTTTAATTATAAATTCTTTATTCTATATTAATTATTTTCTTTAATTATTACTTGAAAATCTAATAATTATATACTCCTTTACATTATATAATTATCCAATTTATCTAAATGAAAATTTTCATTCTTTGATGCAAAATCTTTCATGAAATAATTCCATAAAATCATATAATTCCATATCAGATACTTTTTTATATTCTTATATTTTCCCCAAATAAAATTTTTTCATAAGTTTTACATCAAAAACATAAGCATTTATATTTGATTTCTCTAACAAATAAGCTTTAGCTAATCTATGATATCCATCAACTATTTAATATTTATCATCGGTTATGATAGGATATTTTAAATTAGAATTTTTAATTCTTTTAAAATCATGCCTATATTTTTCAGGGTTGTTAATTACATCCATAGGAGAATAACTTTTACCCGTTTTAAAATTTTCCCATATTTTATTTTCTAACTATTATTTTATAATTTTCATTTCTAATTATTACCAGTCAGGATCATATATATTTATATAAGCAAACATCATATCAACAGAATATATATTTCTTCTACTATTAAAAAATTATTACATCTCTATATATAAAATATATCAATTATATAAACATTATTTCTCTGATAAACATTTATTATTACCAAGATAATCATGATATAAAGCCAAACATTGTTTTTTCATATTATATTGACATATACAATCATGATAAATTACCAAACAATATTTCTTGTAATCATATATACAATTACATAAATGACTTTCACTTTTACATATTTTATTAATATTTATATTACAAATACATAGATATTTATCAAATAAACAATTTTTTTGAACATTTTAATTTTTACAAGTACATACATGTTCATCTGATAAACATTACCTATTTTCTTCTTATTCATCAATTCCTATTTTTTACCATTTTTAGTACATTTATATAATATTTATATTTTTGTAAATAAAAGAAATTATTTTTAATCATTTTTTACAAAAAATACATTTGTTAAATTTTTCTATACAAAACATACAATATTATTATTTATAATCAGCTCCACATTTAATACATTCATATATTTTTGGTATTTTTGTTTTTTAATAGCAAATAAAACATTCTGATATGATATTTTAATGTATTTTACATTCTTTTTACAAATCTATTTTTTTACAATTGCATTTATGATGATTTTATTTTAAACATTCTTTATTTATTTTTAATTTACAAATACAGTCATGGTATTTATTTAGACATTTTCTATCATCATCTATATCACAAATACATGAATGACATGTTGATTTACATTATTATTCATTATTAAATCTACAAATACATTTATGATTTCCATTACTAAGACAATTTCTCTCAGTATTGCAAATACAATCATGTTCATTTGCTTTGCATTATTTTTATATATTTTTTTCACAATGACATTTATGATTATCTGATATACATTCTTTAACGATATGAATATTTTTACAGTTACATTAATGTTTATCCGATTTGCAAAGTTTATCAATATTTTCATTACATATACATGTATGTTCTCTTGCAAAACATTCTTTATTTTCAATATGTGATAAACAATTGCATTTATGACTATTGGATTTACATATCATTTTAATGTTAGAGTTACATAAACACGTATGATTTATTGCTTTGCACCAGGAATATTTTAGATCTTAATTATTTCTAGCTATTTCTCTACAAAAACATATATGATCTTTACTAATACAATCCAGACCAAATTTGCAAGTGCAAACATGATATTTACTCAGACATTTTTTTCCCCCCATAATACAATTACATTAGTGTTCTTCTTTAAAAAGACAAATTTTTTAATTATCTATAAGACAAATACATTAATGAGAATATACAAGACAAGATTTTATATTTTTAATGGCACAATTACATTTATGTTTTTTTGATTTACAATTATAATTTTAATCACCAAAACAAATACAATTATGTTATTAATGATTACAGTTTATATTCATTTCACATGTACAAAGAGGATCTATATTTTATAAAGGTTATAGTTCAATATTATTTTATTATTTTTAAATATTGTAAATTATATCTAATTGATTATTTAACATTTGTTATTTTAATTATATTTATTCATTTTCTTCTATTTATTCATTTGTTATTTTATTTTTACGCATTATACAACCCATTATATAATATTTATTCTTTAAATAAAAAATGAAAAAATATTATATAATACGTATATAAATATTATATAAAATCAATAATGAAATAATAAATAAAATAAATTTTAGATTTAGTGCCAAATTATTGGTGTGGTAGATATGATAAAGAAATCACAAAAGAAGAACATTTATAAAAGTTAAATGATTGTAATATTGAAGATTATATTGAATATGAATTATCATAAAAGGAAAGGTTATAAATTTGTTTATAAAATTCATTTGAATACTATCCACGAATATTTGATTCATATTATCCTATTAATGGGAAAAAAATGATATATTTATACAGCAATAAATATCCTAAAATGATCTAAATAAGTGGTTTATATGATAAATAGGCTTTTGATCTTTATAAGAAAATTACTTATTTAAGACTTTATAAAAAACATATACAGATAGTAAAAAATTTTTAAAAAAGTAAATTAATGAGAATATTTAGAAGGGAAAAAAATCATGAAATTTTGGAATTTGTATTTAATTCAGAGTTTGAATATCATTTTTGATATTTTTCATCTTTATATTATTATTTTGTACATTTTTATAAATTTTCTATTCTATCATCTTATTTATTTCCATTGATATGAATACAGTATTTTGAATTTAAAAATATATTACTTTATATACTACTTATTATATATTTTTAATTTAATATTTCTACTGTATTATAACCATATTTATTTATTTTCTATTATAATATATTATTATTTTTTTTTACATTACCTTAATTAGAGATATAATAATCATCATATATATTTTTCCATTATTCTTTTTCTATATTATTTAATATAAATTATAAAAAATTACTTTAATCTCTTCCAAAATCTTCGTTATCTGTGTCTTAGGTATAGATTTGATTTATCAAATTATCAATTTCATCTTAAGTTATTTGTTAATTTTATTATTTAATATAAATTAAATAAGTAAAAAAACAATCATTTAATGAATCATGTGTGTTTAAACCTTTATCAGATATTATATTATTGAAATTATAATATTAAATTAAAAAATCTAATTTATGAGATTTGATATTTTTTTAAAATATTTCTCTAGATTTAAAATAAGTATCATATATTTTTTTATTTTACATATCTAATATATTATAAATATCAGAATAATTTTTCTTTAATAAGGGTAGATCATATCCTCTTATATTATGTCCCATGATAATTGTATCATTATTTAATAAATGTAAAAAATCTGTACATTATTATATAAATTAATCTTGAGTAATACCATTATCTATATCTTCTTGTGATATATTATTAATATTATATGCTAAATTTTATTATTATGATTATATGTATTCATTAAATATTTTTATTTCATCTTATGATTTTATATATATAAAACTACATTATATTATATCTCCATATAATTTAGTTGTTTCCAAATCAAATAATAAAATATTTTGTCTCATTTTATATAAAATATTTTATTATCAGAATAAATAAAATATAAATATTTTCATATATTATTAACCATATTTTTATAATCATGAATAGATAATATTCCATTTTTTAATAGTTCTTTAAAATCTTATAGTTTTTATTACATAATAAAATTTTTTTATTCTAATTATTTAGTTTTTTCTTCTATTTATTTTGTTTTTTATTATTCTATCAGTAATGTTTGATAAAATAATTCTTTATCTATTTTATTTTAATTATTATGGGTTAATAAACTACTTATGCTAAAATCGGCTTCTTATTCTAATAAAGAATCTTATTAATTATTCATTCTTATATAAAAATATATAAAGAATATTAAAAATAAAAAAATAAAAAAAATTTCATGGTTGAGGATCTATCCAAACATTATTAGTCCAAGAAGTATAACTATCTTCTGGTCTTGATGTTTTACCCTACATTTTTCCTTTTTGGAGACCTTCAACAATAGCTTCATGTAATTTATTATCAGATGTATAATATAATACATTCGGTACCTAATCTCCCTGATTTAAATATTTCATAGATTATTCAACTTATGACATATTATCAGTTTCAATTTTTTTTATCCATTTTATATTTATCTAACATTATGTATTATTGGCTTTTTTTAAATATTATTAGATTCCATATTTAATAGCATCTTCATCATCTAATAATTAGGGATTTAATAATAATTCTATTCTCTTTAATTAATCAAGAGCTTATATATTATTTTATTGTGTTAATGGTTATGTATCATCTTAAGATTCTATTAATACATCGATACTAATAAAAGTATGTAAAAGCGCTAACATATTATTTGTCGTTAATACATTCACTTCTTAATTTTTAAGTTTAGGTCCTATTATATCATAATATTTTTTTGATTTTTATTATATCTAATGTCTTCTATAATACCATATTCCCCCACCAATTATTAATGTACCAATAATAGCTATTCCGATCATTAATTAATTTTTACTATAAGTATACTTCATATATAAAGTAATATCAATTTTTTTTTTTATATTTAAAATTTATTTCCAATGTATTAAGTTTACAAAACATACATTAAAAATTAAAATTAGTATTGTTTTATCTTGATGCTAAAAATTAAAATATATCATCTTTGCATACAGTATTCCTACATTTTCCTTATGATTTACAAATTATATCATAACATTCTGAATTACTATAACAAATATAACAAAACCCTTTTTTAGTTTATTGATTTAATTATATATCACAATATTATTATATTAATTTTACATTTTATATTCTATAAAATAATTATTCCATTATTTTATCATATCCACCTTCAGAAATTAATTCTAAAATTTCTTCCTTAATAGATATTCTATTTTTTACAATATATTTAATTTCAAAAATTTCATAATTTTAATTTATAATTTTGAGGATTTAATTTATATCATTAGATTTGTATTACATTATGTTAATATGATTTATAATTTCTAAAAATATATCATGTTCTTAATCTTTTTATTACAAATATAATTTTAATATTAGGGGTAAAAATTAAATTAAAACGAAAGGATTCCTAATATCAGATACAAAATCTAATTTAAATTCCACTTAAATATCATTTTCAATATTTTGTTATAATATTTATTATGATAAATCAGGATATTTTTCAGGATAAAAATATAATTCCATAGAAGCATCATAATCATAAATTTTAATTCCATATTAATGAATTAAATTATGAACTATTGAGGGCGGTATTGTCAATTTTGATATCAAATTTAAGTCATAAATTTATTTATGTTATTAAAATAAAATAATATTTTATTCTATAATAATATCCAATAATTATTATGGATATCTAGAATCAATTTTAATACCTTAAATTTATAATGTATTTAATTAATTATATTGTAAATAAAGATAATCATTATATATCAGTTCCTGCTTGCCTTTTGAATTTTTTTAAATAAATTTTACTAGATCATATGGCAGCAGGTTTACATCCTACTCTGATATTTTTATAATAATATTATATATTAATTTTGTGCTGAATTTATATTTTTTTTCATTTAAAATTTTTTCGGCTAATATAATTTTTTCTTAAGAAAAAATTTTTGAAGAAAAAAGATAAATAAATATAAGATTCATATGACAATTTTTTATATTTATATTATTTATATTTTCTGTAAAAAAATTAAATATATTTTCTTAGGCATCATCAAAAATATAATCTATGTCGTTTTTTTTTATTTGTTTTTTTGTGACTGAATATTATTTCAATAATTAAATTTAATTCATATATATTAAATATTATAAAAGAAAAAAATATAATGAATATCAAAAAGACTATATAATCATATATTAAAAAATATTTATTTTCATTAATTTGTTTTTTATTATAAAAAATCATTTAAAATTTTATCATTATTCATATATTTATAAAAATCTTATGTAGCGATTGTTAATATTTATTTATATATTTCATCATTAAATTCCAAGAGACTAAAATAAATATTATCTCTGTTATCGAATCTCTAATATGTTATTTTTAATTTTTCACATAAAAGTTTATCCATTTCTACAGAAAAAGTTTATTATTGACCCCAGGCAGTCATGTATAATTCTGATACATTTTTTAAGGATAATTTTTATACATTAAAATTATTTTAATCTATTTATTATTAAAAATTACCAAGTGATAATACATATTCTAATTTTATTTTTTATTCTTAACATAAATTTATTGAATTTTTTGTTGAATTATTTAAAATTAAACCCATATCACAATATTATTTATCATTATATATATAATAATATGTATATGGAGGCAAGGCCATAGATGCTATTATAGCATCTACTATCTTCATGTCATCATATTTTTTATTCAAATTATTAAAAATTTCCATTTTTTTATCTGTCATATTATAGGCAGCTATAAATAAAATTTTATTACAATTTTTAAACATTAAATCTCCAAATATTAATTCTAATAAATTTTTTAATTCTTGATGTGTAAATTTACATGTTTTTATTAATTTATATATTTTTTTAATATGACCAAAAAAAAAAGTTTATTATAACATAATTATTTCTAATGCTCTCATGATTATATGTATATGTCTTATTTTTAATTTTTTTTCTGTTTAATTAATTTCATTATCTTCTTCACTATGTAAATTTCCTCCTTATATATTCTCAATTATTTATTTTAATTTTTATTTTGTTATTTAATCAGAAAATGCTATAAGAGAACATACAAATGACGACTAACTAAGACCAGAAAATATATCAAATATATCAAATATTCGTTTATTATATTTTTATTCTATTTTATATAATAACTGAATTTAGTAATGAAGTTTTATTCCTCCTCCATCTAAATTTAATAGATTCATATATAAAAATATTATCGAATATAATTTTTTCATGATTTCAAAAAATCATCTTACAATAATTAAGAACAATCTTGGCGATGATTTTTATCATAATGAAGCATTTTTAATAAAAAATTAGTAATGTAATTTATATCTATCTCATTTATTTCCATATCTTAAAAATATTTTTCAAGATTTTCATATTTACGCCAATTTTTATTAATTTTATCTTTTTTTAATTAATTATCTTTGTTAAAAAATTTTTTATATTTAATTCCTTCTCTAAAGCATTTTGTATTTATTTTCTCAAAAAGATTAAAAATTTATTATAATTAATTATATCCTGTTCCGTAATGTTTATGATATTCGGGTTTAAAAAGACATTCTAATGTTATTAATTCAAAAATTATACATCCTATTGACCAAATATCAGAATATTAATTAATTCCTGATTTTATTATACTTTCTGGTGCTCTATAAGTTCTTGTTTATATTCCTTGTTTCGAAGCTTTATCAAAAGGAATAGCTGTTCCAAAATCTAATATTCGTAATTTTATATATTCATCAATTTCTATTTATATATTATCTTTCCATTATAAAATTGTTAAATCGTCCTCATAATCACTGCTATTATCAGTAGGAACTACCTAAGATTTTTTTTCTTATATTTATTATGATTCTTATTTTTTTTTTTACTATTTTTTATTTCCTTATTTATTCAAAAATTTCATAGATATTGGAAGTATTTCATTATTATTTTCTAATAATTAAGATATTAATTATTTCTTTTATTCTAAATTTAATTATATAGATATATTTTCTGGTTTTAAATCTGTGTGAATAATTTTTTTTTCATGCACGAATTACATACATTATAATATTTATTATGTTAATATTTTCACAAGACCAATACTCATATATTGATCATATTTATCAAAATGTAATATTAAATCATATAAATTTGGTCCTAATAAAGGCATAATAAAGCATAAATGTTTACCATGAGGACCAAAATGATAAAAATAATCTTTTAATTCTACAGTATAATCATTTTTTCCTAATGTTTATAATATTTATATTTCTTGCATTCTATGACTTGTTTCTGCCGTTTATATTTTAAAAGCATAATATTCATCATCATTTTTATATTATAAATCTTTTACAAGCCATACTGTGGAATATGTTCCGTAACCTAATTTTTAAATTATTTTATAACGATCAGAAAAAACTTCTCCTATATAAACAGGATGATATCCTCCTTAACAATATTCCTCATAATCTTCATGATCTGATTCATAAACATAGCTCATTTTATATAAGATATATAATGATTTTAAATCATAAATTTTTTATTTCATTCTTATTCTAAAAATTTTTCTATATCTTTCATACGTTCTTTGTGATTTTATATTTTTATTTATTATTTTATAAGCTTTGTGTCCTATGTGTTATTTTAATTATTATATTTATTTCTGTTATTTTTATTTTATTATTAAATTTTATATTACATTATATAATATAAAATATAATAATAAAAAATTTTAAAATTATGTTATCTATATTCAGCCAACAAAGTGTATATTTCCATACTAATAAACATTAATCACATGTTAATAAAAATCATCTGCTTCGATCGCTCCAATATAATTGTAATAATCATAAATAATTTATGATATTTAATTATTTACTACAGTATCTTCATCTTTTAATCTATAATTGTTTATGTGATTGTAATATTCATCTATAATCCACAATTTTAAAAATAATTTTATTTTTTATTCATATTTTCTCGGTATTTTAATAGATTAATTATTTTCTTAAAATCCTCCTCGCTCTTCAGGATAAAAATATTATAAAATATATTTCCATGCGCTACGATCAGCATACCACGCAAATGTTATAGCGTTTTCTTCATCCACATATATTTTAGGATCTTCAGGATCTTCAATATCAGTTTTATCCGTGGGAAATACATAATGAATCCATTACGATATATTTTCAGTTTTTTTCTTCCACATATCTTCTTTCGCAAGTTCCAAATATTTGTTCTAATTTTATAACATTTTATGTGTTTTTTATTCCAGGGGAGTTTATTATGGTTCTTGAAGAATTAATTATGGTTCTTGAGGAATTAATTATGGTTCTTAAGGATTTTCTTCAAGCTCAAATATTGGTGTTTATGTTTTATTTTTCTCAGTAAAATAATAAAATGCTCCACCACCAATGGTAATAATAATGAAGAATATAACTATAATAATTATCATATATAATTATATTAATTAATTTTTTTTATAATATAATTTATATATTAATGGATAAAGAATATGATTTCAATAACAATACATAACCAAGATTTGAATTAGAGGAAGAAGATGAATTTGGAGGTTTTCTTGATTAATATTTTAAAAATCGTAATAATAATAACAATAATAATATTGAAGAAGAAGATGAATTTGGAGGTTTTCTTGATTAATATTTTAAAAATCGTAATAATAATATTGAAGAAGAATAATAATAATTTTGGGATGAAGAATCACATTAATAGCAATAAGAATAAAAGTAAGAGTAAGAATAATAATAACAAAAATAAAAATTTTGGGACGAAGAGGCATATAAAAAAAAATATTAATAATATTAATAACAGTAGTAATAATTATAGTTATAGTTATAATAGTAATAATAAGAATAAAATTAAGATTAAGAATAATATTAATTAACATTTATGTAAGAGAAAATAATAGATAATATTATAAAATATTAAAATGAATTATAAGAGTATTTTGATAAAAATAATATAAATAATAAAACATAATTAACATAATTATAAGATTATCTCGATAAAGGAGGATATAATAAGTCTGCGGGACATTTTTTAAAAAAACGTTGTCTGAAAAAAAATGATATGTGGGAAACATTTAAAGATTATATAAAAAAAGATTAAATATTATTATTTAAATGTGGTTATTGTTGCGATTTTACATCTAGTTTTTAATTTTTACCTAAAAAATTAAGTCATAGATATGCTTTAGAATAATATAAAAATAAAATAGATAATGGTATTACATTAGTAAAAAATTAAAAAGCGTTTAATATGTATTCTAAAATATGGATAAAATAAGGAGGATATTGTTATATGTTTGATAGTGTAGATTATCCTATTAATATGATAGATATAACAGATACTTTATATTAATAATAAGGATTAGATTATCTTGCAGATTAATAAAAATTAAAAATGTCTTTAGGTAGGAGAGAAATATATGATGCAGTTTAAAATTTAATTTTTAAAAGATAAGCCAATTATGTAATATAATCCGATCAATAAATGAATTAAGATGTAATACGATTATTTTTATCTGTTTATGGTCAAATGATGCAATGCGAAGATTAAGAATAAGTTATTCATGGTATGTATTATATGGATTATGTTGGAAATATTTAAAATAAACCTGCTATAATGGAAGCATCTATATTTTATCCAAAAACATTATATTTAAAAAAAACTCATACAAATAGGGTAAGAAATTATAATCGAGATAAGGGAATCGATGACTCTATGTTATAACATATTTAAAATAATTATAGAAAAATCTTAAAAAATAAATCTTAGAATGAAATGCATCATTATCTGAGTAGTGAAGCTCATTATGGTTTTTATGATCCCGAATAATTTTATATTAATAAATATTAAAATAGAGATTAATATGGTCATTTTCCTCCAGAAAGAATTTGATATCAATCAATAAATTTTATATACATATAATCAAAACTTTTTTTTATTGTATCATATAATTCTTGTAATCTTTTATCACCCGAATACCAATTATTAGGAAATTTTTATTTTAAAATTCCATTATATCTCATATCCTCGCCATAAGTGTTTGATTATTTAGCATCATTATCATTTAGCCAAAGACTATGAAATATTTACATTCTTTCTTAATATTTTTTTTTCATATATTTGTATTAAGGAATGCCATCAGAATCATAAGTTCCCCTAATATAATTAAGCACTTATATCCATTTATTTATTTTGGCAGATTTTAAAAAATCTTATAAATTATCTTTGTTTATATATATGTTTGGGGTCTCAGGATCATTATTTCCAGGTATATGTATAGGATATACATAATATATCCATTAATCTGCTTATTGACTTGAATTATTTTTAAGATCATCCAACGCCTCTCTTAAATAGTATTCTTAATTTTCAGCCATAATATTTACATTTTCTTCACATAAGTTTTATTATTATATTTTATATAGGAATCCATTAAATTTCTCTTTTACTAAATTCAACAATTTAATCATATAAATTTTTTAAATCATGATCATTTTAAAATTTCTTTTTAATCAGCGGGTATAAATATTGTTGATTATCACTTACAATCTTGAATGTTTATTTATTAATATTTTCATAATCAGTATTGCTAAGCCATTATTTTAAAAATTATTCTATACGATTTCTGTCTATTGATGGAATTTTTATTTCAGTTCTATTCATAATATGTTTGAAAACTTATACCCAAATACCTTTTTGTGATTTTCTTATAAAATGTCCTATATTATTAACATCTACATATATTTTAGGATCCTCTGGATCACTATTTCCTTGTTTATTAGTAGGAAATATGTACCAGATCCAATGGCCTTTTTTCTCATTATTCTCAAAATCTTAAAGTGCTTTTTAAAAATATCTTATTTAATTTGATTTCATTTTTTCAGTATTTATTTAATTGGGATCTAATTATAAATCTTTTTCATATTCTGAATCATTTATAGATTGTTATGGAAGTTAAGATTATTTATTTTAATATATCATATATCCTATAGGTAATATTAATACAATAATTAAATATAATATTAGCATATATAATGAAAATTGAAAAAATTTATTATTAATATAAATTGTAAATATAATATGAATCAAAATTAGCAAATATTTACATTAGAACATAATGGTAAAAAATTATAAACCATATATGATAAAGATGATATATATAAATTAAATCCTATATTTATAGTGAATGAAATATGTGATATTTTGAAAATCAATAGACGTTCAAAACTTATAATTAGTATAAAAAATTAATTTGAGGGGTAGCTAAAAGCTACCTCTCAAATACCTAAATATCATGGTAAAGATCTGACAACAATATCCAAAAGAGGTTTATATGAAATAATTTTTAGATCAAATAGTAAATATGCAGAAGGAATTAGAGATAAAATATATAATTTTCTCGAAGATATTATTCAAGGAAACATTTAATTAATTAACACAAAACATCTGGATGAAGTTCAGAAATAATAAATTTCATAAGATAATAAAAATTTAATAATGTAATTATAAAATGAAAATTCTGATTTAAAAGAATAAAATAAAATATTGAACGATGATAGAAATAGCTGTAAACATCTTTTATTATAAATATCTAAATAATTTGATGAAATGAAATAAGATAATAATCAGATTAAATAGGATAATAAAGAATTAAAAAATACCGTTAATAATCTTACTGATCATACACTTTAAATTAAAGATCAAGTTAATTTTATGTTTAATGATTATAAAATTCTTTCTAATTAATTTAAAACTTCTAAATAAAAAATTAAAGAATATCATAATAATGATTAATAGCAATTAGTCTTATTATAAACTACTAATGATTAAAGATAACGTTTTAATTATATAAAATTTTTATAACGAGATACTAAATAAAAATCTATAAATTAATTTTTAAACTGTCATAATTTAATTCTTATTAAATCTAATAGTTATTCACTTCCAAATGCAAGATAAGTCTATAAGGAAATTTTATCTCCATATCTTCAATTCAATGATATGAGATAAAGACAACTTAAAGAACCTTCATTCATTTTGGTAGATTCTATTATTAAATATTCTATATAATAAAAATTAGGAAAACTTTTAAAAGATATATCTGAATCGTAAGGATAAAGTTACTAAGTAATTATATTCAAATATAAAAAAAATTAAAATAGATTTTGTATGTTTATATTTAAATAATTATAAAATGATTTGTAGTAATCAGTCAAGGACATAACATAAGATTCTTTTAAATCTTTTGATTCATCTATATAAATTTTATTTGAAAATGCTTCTATAAATTATATAAAAATTTATTTTTAATATTAATATTAAATAAATAATATAGAATTAAAATAAAAAAATGATAATGTAAATATTTATAAAATGAATTCTGATAAATTAATGATAAAATGAAAAAATTTCTTTTTAAATCTCGTTATATTTTATATAATGGAATAATAAATAATTTTAGATTCTATAAAAAATAATAATAATCTAAGAATAATGGCTAGAGCTGGTTGTGGGAAAACAACAACTTGTTTTCTTTTAGCATAAGAATATAAAAATAAAAATTTTTTGTTATTAACTTATTCAAGTAAATTGAACAAAGAAGCTAGAATGAAGGCTGAGAATTTAAAATTAAATAATATAGAAATATAAAGTTTTCACTCTTTTTATTATAATAATACTCAAATTAATGTAATAGATGATTCTACTATGCAAGAAGCATTAAATAATCAAATAACATTTAAAAAAAAACTAAAATATGATATTATGATAATAGATGAAGCACAAGATCTTAATAATTTATATTATGAATCCATATAATATATATTAAAAAATAATATGAAATAAAATTAGATTATAATTCTTGGAGATGATAAATAAGCTATTTTTTAATATTAAGGTAGTAGTGTCTAATATCTCTTGTAACCTGAAAAATTTTTTGATAATGGGCTTAGATGGACCTATGCAACTTTAACAACTTCATATAGACTTAGTAAATAGATAACAAAATTTGTTAATATTTTATTTGATCGAGATATAATATTTTCTAATAAGTAAGGTATTAATCCAGTAATATATTTAAATATGGATATAAGAGGAAATTTATAAGATAATAGTGGATACTAAATACTAAAAATAATAAATGAATTAATAACAGACATTCATTATAATCCAGATGATATATTTATTTTATTACCAAGTTCTAGAAATAATAATGCAAAATTTGGCAAATAAAATTATATAGCATTATTGTAAAATGCACTTAATACATCAAAATTAAAATTGCCATTTTTCATACAAGATGATAATGAAATATCAGAAGAATAAAAAAAAAATAAAATAGGCATAATATCATATCATAAATCTAAAGGATTGGAAAGAAAAGTTATAATATTATTAGGATTTGATGATAGTTTTTTTTAATATTATTGTTCAAAAGAAGATTTTATAGATATTATTCCAAATATTTTATATGTAGCAGTTACAAGAGCGTCAGAATTATTAATAATAATTTAAGATAAAAATAGATTACCTATTAATATGAGAATAAACAATATAACTTTATCGGATATAAATGAATCTTTAATTGTATAGGGAGATTAAAAAGGCTATGCTAATATAGATTGGAGAAAATGTAAAAAAAAAATATAATAAAATAATTATAAAATAAAATTATAAGACAAGGATTAGTTAGAAATAAAAAATAAAAAAATTAATGAATATTTTAATAATATATATAAAGATTTTAAAAATATAAATATAAATGATAAATATAAAAAAGATATTTATAATAAATAAATATCTACTATATGCAATCATGTAAATTTTTAAACAATAGATAAAATAATAAGTTTTTTTTAATAAATTCAATAAAAAATAAATATATATAACACTCATGAATAAAATGATATAGAGAATGAAGTAACAAGATTATATGGAAATTATATAATAAAAGAAGGCGTTAGTAGGTTTAATGGTTTAATTATTGAATAATATATAAATGATAGATTAAAAGGAATAGAATATAATGATAAAGAACAATATAAACTTTTAATATAAAATATATAAAAAACACAAAGTAATATTTTTGAATATCTTTAATTGATGAATAATTATGATTGGATATTAAATAAATAAAATATATTAGAAAATATTTATCAATAATGTCATAAGCATTTATTTGATAAAAATAATAATAAAATTTTATATTAAAAATCATTTGAATATGAATTTGAATCATATGTATTGACTGGCCAAGTAGATTTTATTATATAATACGATGATGAATATATTGATATAATAGAATTTAAATATTGCTCTGAAACTCTTAAATCTCACAGAATATAATTAATTTTATATGGCTTGATATATTATTAATAAAATAAAGAATAATATAAAAATTTTGAAGAATATGTAAAAAAAACTAATTTGATTCTTTATAATGCAAAATCTAATGAAATAATAAAAATATTTTTAAATGATTAATAATCTCTAGATGATATTTTAATATTATTATGATAAAAATTTAAATCATATTATTGTTAGAGAAATTAAAAATATTAATATAGATATTTTAAATATTATCTTATAATAATTAGTATTTTTTTTTAATACAATATTAGTTTTTTATATTTATTGTAATGTTTATTATGTATTATTAATTATAATATTTATTTTTTATTTATTATTTTCTTAAATATCACATATATATAGTTATAATTATTAAAGTATTTCTGCCTCTTCTAACATTTTTTTTATAATTTTATCTCTTTAATCTATATTTATTTAAATTTAATATTATATTTATTCTTATTATTTATTCTATATTTATTCTTATAATTCGTTCTGTATTTATTCTTCTAAAATATAATCATTTTATTGTATTTTGTTTTATAAATTCTTATATTTTTAAATCATGAAAATTTTTTCTACTTAAGAAAAATATTCATTATTATCAATAGTTTATTTTAATATTAATAATTGTTTATCATCATATTCATATAATATTTATTATTTTTTTTCTAATATTTAATTTTATAATAATTTTAATTATTATAATTTATGTTTAGGTATTATACAATATTTTCTAGACATGATATTTTATATTTGCTTATATAAATCTATACAAATATATATATTATTGTTCTTATCAATATCATTTATATTTTATAATATATTAACTATTTAACGTGCTATGATATATATTTTTTCTTTATTCATATATAATTTTAAATATACATTATTAAAAAAATATTTTAAAATATTTATATATATAATGATTACAAATTAATTAGCATATGATGTTTAAAAAAATATAATAAAAAATGATAATTCATAGACTACAATGCAATAGCAATTATTATGTAAATTATAAGAAGAAGTTAAGTAAATAAATGATTCATTAAAAGGAATAAATATAAATGGATAAAATCTTAATCAATCTGTAAATGTTATTTAAGAGAGTAAAAAATAAATATCCATGATATAAGAATGTTTAGATTGTATTGATATTAAAAAATTATAAAAAACTTAAATAAAAAATAATACAGCATAATAATTTTTAGAATCTGATAAAAATTCAGGAAATAAATATTGTCATGTCAATACTTTGAAATAAAATAATACTAGTAATAAAAATCATATTTATGTTTAAACTAAAGATGATTTAACTAAAATGGAATTTAAAAATTAATAAAATTAATAACTTACAAGTCAACATTAAATTATATCAAAAAGCAACGGAGAATTTATTTTAAAAAATGATTGTGATAAAAAAAATAATAATTTATTAAAATTATGTAATGATAAAATATAAGTTTCTATAAAATAAAATGGATAAATATTATAATAAGCAGATCAAAGATTATAAAATAATGTAGAAAAATGTGATGAAGTTTAATTATATGAGGATTTTATTGATAAGCAAAAATATAATTAATTTTAAACAGATAAATCTTCGTCACAAATTTCTTATGGAATAAATGCATAAGATATATTGTAAAATACAAAATGTTTAAGAGATACAATATATCATGATATATAGGATGATATATATTAAGTAGATTAAATATAATTAAATAGTATGAATTTATGCGCTGTTTAACATTTTATAAAAAATATTTATAAATAGTAAGAAAATCAATAAAATTCTGATATATAAAAACTATAATAAGATTTGGAATAAAATATTGAAGATGTATAAAATATTCTTAATAAAGTATAAAATAATATATCTAGTTTATAAGAGAATACAAAACAGATAAACAATTATATAGAACAAAATAAATAAGATAGATAATAATAAAAAAATAATATGAATAATGTATAAAACACATAAACAGTATTAAAATAAACATTATCTACATTATAAAAAACATTAATATAAGATTAAAATAACATAGCAAACAATACAACAAATTTGAATAATATATAAAATTAATAATAACAAAACAATAAGGATATTTTATCATTATAAAATAATTTAAATTCTAATAATAGTAAACTTTAACAATTGGTATTATCCAATTCTGATGTACATTAGAATTTAGATATAATAAAATCAAATAAAACAGATATTTAAAATTTATAAAATATATAAAAAAATAATATAAAAGATATATAAAATATTCAAGATTAATATTAACAACAATCACAATCCATATAATTATTATAGCAAACATTAAATAATAATCCATAAAATTTATAAGAAGATAGATAATAAATATAATAGAATAAAACTAAATTAGATTAGATATAAAATTATTGTGATGAATAAAAAGATATATAATAGAATAATAATTCAAATATATAAAAATTAAACACAGAATGTCAAAAAATTAATACAGAATTAATATTAAATAAAAATTCAACTGTAAAATTAACAGTATAATAATAAAAACATAACGCTGATATAATCTAAATGAAAAATCAACAATAATAATTAAATCAAAATTAAATGTAAAATAAAATATATTGTAGTAATAATGATTTATAAATGTAAAAAAATAATACATCCATTTAAAATCTCAACTTGGATAATCAAAAATTAACAGATGAAATTTTAAAACAAGGCACCTAAATAAAATAACAATAAAATGATCAAAAAAATTTATAAATATAATTACAGACAGTATAAACAAAATCATAAGCAGATTTGATGTAAATAGATTAAAATAAATAAAATATATAAAGTATATATGAATAATAATTATAAAATAATAATGATATTTAAATGGTAAAATCACATTAAACATTAATTGATAGAAATATGTAAGATATGATAAAATCCAATAAAGAATAACATCAATAAATTATCAATACATTAACATTATAAGATATTATATAAATTAATGGAAAATATTAATAACCAAATCTCGCATTTGATTAATCAATGTTTAAAATTAAATAAAAATTGTAAAAAAAGTAGCGTCTTATAATATCAAATATATTTGCTACTTTTGGATTTCTTAAAAAAAATTATAATTCAAAATAATAACCAGTGTAAAATGATTGGGAATGGATTATAAATAATAAATAAGAGTCTTAGAATAAAACTATGGGAAATTTAGATAGTAAAGGATTTAGATAAAATATAAATATGAAAACAGATCATAATACATAATATATCATAGATTGGACAAAAGACGATGATTTTATTGTATATATAGTTAATAATGATATTAAAAATTCTTCAAATTAATTATATCCATCAAATGTTTGTATGAAAAGTAATAATATATACCTTAATACTGATTTCATAAATCTTATTTTTTACATAAATAATGATACATAATATTAATAATAATTACCAAGTATTTAATGCACAAACATTCCTTATCCATAAGATGATGATTTATAAAATTTTACATAAATAAATGGAACATTTTTTGAACCTAATAAAGCCTTAAATGGTTGTTTATGTGGTTATAATAAATATCTTAAAAATAATTAGAGAATAATTTTTGATATAGAAAAAGAAAAATTATAATAATTTGATTTTGGAATATTAGAATAAGATAACGAAGTATCGTTATCAAAAATATAAGATAAATAATGGGCCTGGAGAATTTCTATGGAAGAAGATCAATCTTATAATTGGATTGGTTTTAACAAACAACCAAAAATTACACTGAATGAAATTGAAAAATATACCTTAATTATTGCATTATTAGATTATAAATTTTATATTTCAATAAAAGATAATGAAGGTAAAATTTTAACATAAGCTGAATCTCTTGAAGAATATAATAATTAAAAAGGATATTAATTAATATTTGAATTTACTGGATAAAAAATATAATAACTTCCAAGCATATAAGAATAAATTATTTTATAAGAAGATGAAGATGAATCATTAATTATTTATGATGTTCCATTAAAAAAAGGTCATTCTTTAAGTTTCTCTCTGGATAAAAAGTTTTTGTCATATGGATAATTTGGAGTTTTGCATGATAATTATAATTAAAATAATGGTCTGCCACGAGATAATGAATGGGATTTTTATGCATAAGCTGTATAAAATGAAGATAACAATGATAGATTAATTTAAAATTGGTATGGATTCTAATAATAAATTTTAGAATATAAAAGTACTACAGATGAGTTAATTACTTTTGAATTTTTATATAATGGAACTATAGTAGTATCCACAAGAAAAACTTCTTCAAAAGTTTCATATATATATTCTTTAGTAGATTAAGTTAAATTATCTTTTCTTATAAAAGATAACGGAAAATTACCAGAAATAAGATAAAATTTATTATAAAATCCTACCGAGAATGATATGTAACCTATAAATATATTAAATGGAAATTATGAATCTAGTGATACTGTATAAAATAATACTCTTTTCCATTGGACTAATTAAAATTTAAAAAAAGGATGTCGTTAATACTTTGATTTAGAATTCAATAATTTAAGCTATTGCTGGGTAGGTTTAATAAATTCTAGATATTTAAATCAGTTGGGACTCCCTAATAGAAATGAATTTTGGAAATGGAACATAAAATTTTCTGAGAGAGAAAATGGTAAAAGACTATTAGAATCATATTCCAATCTTAGTGGTGAGATGAATAATGCATCAACTAATACAGATATTTGGAGGGTAACTATAGATTTCTTATAAAATGGTATAATGAGAATTATGGTTGGCGAAGTTGAAAATTATAATGAAAATGATGAAAATCCATATATAAATAAATATGCAGATTTATAAACTATAGAGATTATAGATGATTAATAAAATTTAGCATTTTATACATAAAATTTAGATTAGACATCATAAAAAATACCTATATTATCTACCTATATTAATTTATGATTTTTTTATCTGAATTAAATTTCTCATTTTTTATTTTTATATATATGAATTAATTATATAATATATTTTATCCATAACCTAGATATGATGAATGTAATAATATCATGTAAGGATTATATGAGTATTATAATGATGAGATATAAGATAACAGAGTATTTATATCAAAAAAAAAAGGAAATTAAGGATTTATCTATACCATACTAATCCAAGATGAAAAAAAATTGATAGTTCATTCTTTACATGAAGATTATCAATATACATTAACATACACTGAACCATATATTTCTAAAAACATAATAGATAATTTTGAAATTAAAGAATAAATAATAACCGATAAATAAGAAGAGAAATTATCAAAATTGGGAAATATAATGGTAGGATAATATGGAGAGTAATTTATTGGTTCAGAATTAAAAATTATTGATTTAAAAGATAAAAACATAGTTTTAAATTTTATAAAAAAAGCAAAGAATCCCCTAAAAACCAAATATTTTTAAATATTAAGCGATAAGTATTATTAGAAAAATAATTATGGATTATTTATTATAAGCATTATAATTCATAATAAATAATAGTTTAAATAGTATATAGAACATTAATTTAGAAAATTATAACATAATTAAAAATGGTTTTTTAATTAATTGTAAGATAATATTATTTATAGGGAATTTTATAGTACAGGGGAAATAAATTGGGATGATTTTCATAAAAAAAGTTCAGATGGTATTTAGGAAATAAAAGAAATAACTTCATTTGATAATAATATATATTCTACATTAGAAGGAAATGTTTCTTTAATAAAATTAGCATCAAATTTAAGATAATTGAAAAAAAAAATGTAACCAATTAAATAGGAAAATGATAGATTAATGCATCCTGAAATAAATTTCTAAATGAAATATTATGATTTAACAGGAAAAGCAAAATTTTCAGAATTAAACGACTCGATAATTTTCGACCCCGAAGTACTTAAAGTAGTAAATATTTTTAATGGATTGGTGAGTGGTGGCGAGACATAAGAAGTTTAAAAGACAGAAGAATAAAAAAAATTAGAATAGAAGATTAAAAATTGTGGAGGATATGAGAATATAAAAAATAAAATATAATAGGCAGAATATTATCATGATTTGGAACATTTATTTCAATGTGTTGAAATTTTTACAGGAGAAGAAAAAGAAAAATTATATATTTAAATTTAAAAAAAATTACCAGATTTTACAAGATTTTTAGAATATGTAATTAATACAAAACCATTTTCAGCTACAGGGTTAACAGGAGGAGTGACGAGAGATTTTTTTAATAATAATATAATCCAATATTTCGATAAAAAAAGATACAAATAATATGTAGGAAAAAGTATAAAAATTACAGAATTTAATAATTTTTTTAAAGCTATGTATATTTTAATGTTAAGAAATGAGGATGAGTTCAAAAAAGAATAATAACGTTGGTAAAATAAAATAAATTAATCTAGGGATATGCGAGATGAAATAATTGCTGAATAAAATATTCTTAATAAAAATAAAATAGATTACAGTGATTTTACTAGTAATAATAGAAGATATTATTTAAAAATAATATCAGATAAATTCTCAGAAACTACAATAAATTTGATGTTAGGAGGATCAGGTTATGTATATAATTAGGGTATCAAGGATGTATTTAAAGAAACAATATTAACAGAGAAAAATTCATATTATAAATTTTATACTGATAAACTCAAAAAATTAGAAGGAACAACTTTTCCTAAAGATTTTTCTTAAAAATTAAAAGACTTAGTTGATGATTTTGATTAAAATTCTTGGAAAAAAGATAAAAAAAATTTTATATCTTAATTAAATTTAATTAATTAATAAATTTAAGATTTAAAATAAGTAAAAGTAAAAGATGAACCTTTTTAATAAAAAGATAAATAATATTTAGAAGAAAAAATCTCAAGCAAGACTATCAGATATTTTAAAGTAAATGATAATTATTATAGTTCTAATATATTTAGATTTGATGATAGTTTTGAAGAAGAACATAAAAATTATAAACATACTTAATCTATACAAGATTAAGAAGATAAAATTGAGAAAGGAAGTTTATATAAAGGATTTGCTCTTGGATAATTAAAATTTAATAGAGATAAAAATAAAAATAAAGATTTGTTATTTGGAGCTATACAAGATTAAAATATATTTATATATAATAAATTTAGAATAAAAGATTTTAAATATTTTTATTTTAATGAATTATATAAATATTATCATGATACATCTCTGATAACTTCAATAACAAGTTCTACTATGGATTCTATAAGTATAAGTAATAAAGATAAAGTAGATGAGATAATAAATCATATAAAATAATATAAATATAAATTTGATGAATTTAGTCCCCGTTCTATGATAATTTATAAAGATGAAAATAGAGAGAATGATATAAAAACCAATTAAAGAGTTAGATAAAAATTATATAATACTGAATATAATCATTTTGAATAAGAATCTCATAAAAAAGATTAATTTAAAAGTGCTTAAGTATTATTGAATAATAAACCAATGTTTTTTATTAATTTAGAAAAATCAGAAATAATGTAATAAGTAATTCTTCCCTATGATTTAAAAATATAAACCTAAGGAAAAATATATTGTCATCTAATGTATGAAAATTTTTTTCTATAAAAGGAATAATATTAAAATAAATAAATTGATTTCGTGAATTATGATTATGATCATTAATAACAATTAGAAAAATCTGTAAATTTTACTATTAATGTAATGAAATAATTTATAGAAAACGAAAAAAATTCTATATAAGCTGGGTTTCTTACATAAATATATAGAGAAATTTTTAAATATTAATATAAAATATCTACTTTTAAAAGAAAGTTAGAATAAAATTAATAATATATGGGACTTAAGAATGAAATGATAAGAATATTAGAAAATTAAGCTAGTTTAATTATAGATATATAAAAAAAAGAAAAATATAAATATATAAATATTATTCTCCATATACTTACAAATGGTATATATGATTTAATATAAGGAGAAAAAGAAATAATAAAGTATAAAACAGGAGAAAATTTTTCCATGAATAATTTTAATACTTTCGAATATTCTGAACTGGGTGATAATTTTAATTATGAATAAATATTTAAAGATTATAATAATTCTATTTTTGAATAAAAAAAGGACCAGAGTGTATCTAAAAAATTATTAATAAATTAGATCAGATCTGATTTTTATTTATATGCTGAACATAATAAAAATATAAATATAAATCAAATACAAGACGAATCATTAGGAGAAGAATATAAAGGAGCAGAAACAAATAATGAATTTAATATGTTAAAATTTTTATATACAAAATAAATGTAAAAAATATATCGAGAAGGAAATTAATATTATATTAAAAGTTTTAATCCTTATTAATATAAAAATTTAAAAAATGATATTATAAAATTTGAAAAAATATATTTAACAAAACATGATAAAATTAATTAATATTTTTTTAATTTAAATTTAAATGATTATCCTGGAGAAAAATAATTTTATCTTATTAATTTTATTTATTTATTAATGTAAATGAATGAAACAAAATTATTATTATTTTTAAAAAATAATACTTCAATATAATATTTTATATAAAAATTAAATATATCATTAGATACAACACCAAAATTTTAAAATAATATATAATTTAATAAATATATAAAATGTCAAGCTAATTATTTTTTTGGTCCGTGGTAATATGATTATAATTTTCCAAACATTAGATTATAATAAATATATGAATAAATAGATAAATTAATAGGAAATAAAAAAGAAATGATAAATAATATAACATAAACATTTACAGAAAAACTTTTTTAAATGAAATAATAACAAGATAAAAATGAATTCGATAATATAAAAAAAAAAATCCTATAAGATAATGATGATTATGATAGTGGAAGTGATAGTGAGGCAGAAATTATAAATAATGAATCCATATAAGAATTTAAATTTTAATATGATAAAGACAGAATTAATTATATTCACAGTAAATAATATGTAAAAAAATACGGGGGTTAAATTAAAAATGTTGATGATGATTTTATGTAGGAAATTTCTTCAGAAGAATATATCAAAAATTAAGAAATGAAAAGAAAAGATCAGATAGGATAATAATATTAAAATGTATCTGAAGTATTAGTGAAAACATCATTTGAATCTCCGACTCCTTAATAATATGATATTTTAATAAATAAATTATTTGAATTTAATGATGAAGATTTTGGATAATAATAAATTAATAATTATGCCACAGGAGCAGGTAAATCAGCATTTTTGACCCCAGTATTTAATTTATTATAAAAATAATAAAACAGAAAATTTATTATTAATATTTTTCTCAATGGAGATTTGCTAAAAGATTCTATCAATGATTTATACAAAACTTAATTTATTTAGTCCTAAAATCATATACTATACATATCTAATAATTGTGGTACATTTTTTGATTAATATGATAAAAAATAAAATAATAGATAATATTAGGATGATAAAATTCATATATTATACATTACATATAATGCACTTATTTTTTATTTTCATAAAAGTGATAGATAAAATATTTTTGATAGGTAATATTATAATGATATTTATGTTTTTATTGATGAAATAGATAGTATTTTATCTGAATAATCATATATATGTAATACAATTCATAAAGATAAGAATTAAGATGAAGTAAAAGTCAATATTGATAAACTAAGGCATTTGTTTTCATATTATAGTAATATTAATGTATATAATGTATCAGAAGATAAAGGAAAAGATAAAAATTTTTATAACAGTTTAAGAAATATATAATAGAAACATGAAATACATTATAATTAACATAAAAAAGAAAAATAAGATAAATAATGTTCTAGTTCTTACGAAACTATTTTAGCCAGACCTGTATTTTTTGATGAATTAAGATGTAGCAGTAATTTTAATGATAATGAATTTATATTTCATATAACAAAATTAATTTTTGTTAAAAAATATTTGAATAAATTTATTATGATCGATGAATTTTATCATAATGGAGTTGATAATTTCACTATAGATAATTTATATAATTATTTTATGATTAATTAGGTTAATTAAATGAAATCTATGAATATACAAGATAATAAAAATCAATAAATTACTAGAAAAGAATTTGTTTCTATGCTTGACTAATATCCAATATATATAGATGAAACAGTTTGTACTATAATAATAATGAGCGCACTTCGTGAATAAATGAAAGCCAAAAAATTATAATATAGCAATTCATATTTATTATTAAATTTATCTAAAAATTTTTCTGTTTATTCTGGAACTTAAAATATTCATTATATTGATGAATACAAAAAAACATTTAATTTAACATATGAACGTTAAAAATTTGAGTCAGCAATATAGGAATATAATGTGCCATCTTATACAAAAATACATGTTGAATCATTCATATAACATTATAATTATGATAATATATATTAAATAGAAAAAAATAATCTTAGGGAATCAGAATAAGAATAGATGAAAGATTTAAAAATTTAAGATGAAAATATTATAGAAAAAGTAAAAAATTTATATATATATAAATTTTTCAATTAAATAATGTCAAAAAAAAAAAATACTTTAGTAGGAGATCATTACGGTTTTTTTGTTTATTTTTAATAATTACTTCCAAGAATATTTCATATATTAGCAAAAATACATAATTATTAAATAGTATTCTATGATTATGGACCAAATAGTGTAAATATGATTATAGAAGAAAATAATAATAGTTATGTTCATAAATTAGGCTTACGTGAAAATGTTTTGCCAGATTATAGAAAAATTATGTCTTAAAAAAAAATATTAGTATTTTTCCCTGCGGGATTTACTGTAGGAACTGATTTACCTGATCAAGAAGGAATATTTGAAGATTATTATTTTTTACTAACATTTAATGAAAAAAAAACAATAAAAAATAATGATGGATAAACTATAGAAATAGAAAATACTGATTTTGCAGCATTAAAATAATAAGAAGGAAGAGGAAGAAAAAAAGGTTCTTGGGGAAAAAAACATTCATCATAGGGATAAGATAAATAATATGAAAACATACACATAATATTAGATCAAACACTTTATTTTAAATTTGAGGATTTCTAAGATAAATAATATGACACAAATATTCCATAAAAATATAGATTTTATGAATAATATTATTTATTATAAAAAATGTTTTATGATACAGAATAATAATATTTATTTGATAATCATGATAGTAATTAGAGAGATCATGTGTAACGTACTATAAAATAATTTAAAACTTATAAAGATAATGTAGATAAAGAAAATTTTGGAGCATTTGGTATTGGAGAAAAAGGTATAATATAATAAGATATATTCAAAGATGGCAAAATTAAAAAGTAAAAAGAAGCATTAACCGAGGAACATGAACAAGAACAAGAATAGGAACAAGAACAAGAATAGGAACAAGAATAAGAATAGGAATAAGAATAAGCTTTAGATTAGGGATAATATAGTGTCGAAATATTAAAATAATATAATATATAAAAAAAAAAAGAATAATTTAAACCTATATAAAAAATTAACTTCTATTAATAAGGAATGAAACCTTTTTATACAATAATTTCTCCAAAAGCTATATTTTAATATGGTAATAATTTATATAATAGTTATTAATTTTAAAAAAATACAAAAAATAAATAAGAAGGAGGAAAAATAGAATTTTTAGAATAAAATTTATAAATATAAAAAATAAAAAATATAAAAGATTTTAAAATTTCTGGAGGTAATATATCGATTTAATAATATGAATAAAAAGATGATTAGTAAATAAAAGAAATAATATAATTCAAACTTATGGTAGAAGAAAATGAAAAATCTATTAAAAAATTATATCTTATGGTTATGTAATTGAAAAATGAAATCATATAATAAGAAGATTAATTTGAAAATTAAAAATTAGTAACTTAAATTGTTAGAGAAGAAAGTAAAGGATTAAAATTGTAAAAAAAAATATTAAATAAAGCAGATAATATAAATTTCCAATAGGAAATGTATGATTTAGAAAATAGTAGATAAAATAATATAAAATAATTTTATAAATATTATCTTGATCTTTTTGAAAAGAAAAAAAGACATTGTAAACGTATATATAATACTATTTGGAAAAAATCAAAATAAGTTATCATGGATCTGGGATGGGATAGTTAATATAATGATTAATACTATGAAAAAAATCTTTCAGGAATTATCAAATAAAAAAATAGTTTTGATTCAAGAGATCTTACTATTGAAGAATTATAATAAGAATTATAATCTGAAGTTAACAAATAATAATATAATGATAATAAAAAATAAAAAATATTTTTTCATAACCAATAAGAATAATGTAATAACAAATATTTAAAATATTTTGAAAATGATGGCTTATAAGATTGGACATAATAATTTCATGATAAATTTAGAAATGATTAAGGAATTAATTGTTATAATTTATATTAAACATATTTCGATATAGAATAAGGTGAAGATGAATTTTAAAATATTCAATATTTGTAGTATAATATAAATACATAAGAAAAAAAACTTAAAGAATTATTATAATATAAAGAGGAATAAGAATAATAATGTTAACAATTATTTGATACTGAATTTAAAAAATAATTAATAATTCATGAAGATTTAAAAAATTAATAATAATAAAGAAGATAGTAAATATCAAAATAAATAAAACATGTAACAGATTTAAAAGCTGATAATTTTTCTGATAGAAATCATTAAAAATAATAAGAATTAATTGAAGAAATCTATAAATAAGAAAAAATAGAATAAATATAAAATTTAGATATAAAAACAAATCTTACAATATAAATAATAAAAAAATTAAATTTTGATGAAAAAATTAAATATCTTAGTAATATGGAAAATAATAATGATAAAGATTTTTCAAATATATATAACACTTTGGATCTTGAAGAAAAAATTATATATATTATATTTTAATTATAAAATGTAAAATATCCAAATAAAGCATTAAAAAAATAAAATATGTTATTGGATGATAAATACAAAGAAGATTCTAATATAAATAAATTATTTGAAAAATTTTTTTCAGGGGTAAAAAATTAAAAATAGGAAAAAATAAAGATAAATATTGAAAAAATAAAGACAAATATATAAAATAATAAAGAATAATTACTTTAATATGAAAACAATTTTGAAAAAAAAATAATTAAATTTATATAGATGCAAAAACTTTTAGAAAGAGCAAACAAAGATCTTGAAGAAATTAAAATAAAATTATAAAAATGTTTATAAGATAAAGAAGGTGATGTTGGTTAATGTATGCAAGATAAATAAAAATTAGAAGATAAAAATAAAATATTGTAGGATGATATTACCGATTTATAATAAAGAATGTAACGATTATCAGAAGAATCAGAAAAATTAAAAACAGAATAATAAAAATTATTTGGTGATTAATAAAAAATAGAAGAATAATTAAAAAATTGTTAATAAGAATAACTAATTAAGAATTAAGAAATAGAATAATAAAAATAATAAATAGAAGATTAAAAAAAAATAATAGAAGAAAAATAAAATATAAGTGTTGAAGAGTAAAATAAATTACAATAAAAATTAAATTAATACATTAATGATTTAAAAGAAAAAGAAAAGGAAGTATAAAATTTATAAAAATAAATAGATAATTTAAATATATAATTAAATAATTGTGTGAATAAATAAAATTTAACAGAAAAAGAAAAATAACAGATGGAATCCATAAAAGATAAATTATAATTACAAGATGAAGAACATAAAAAACATTTAGATTAAATAACAAAAGATAAATAAGATATAGAATAAAAAAATTAAAAATTATAAAACGAATTGGATAAAATATAGTTTCAATTATAATAATGTTAATAAGACACATCAAAAATTGATATGATATAAATTAATTTAGATAAAGAAAAATAAGATAAATTAGATTTAGAAAATAAATTGAATAATCTATAATTATTATTAGAATAAAAATAAACATAATAAAATTCTGATGCACAAACTATATAGTAATTACAAGCTGAAAAAAATATTTTATAATAATAATATTAAACTCAATAAATTGAAATTTAAAATATATAACTCTAATTATAAAATTGTTAATAAGGATCATAATAAGCATAATTATTATAAGATTAATTAAATTAATGCGATATAGAAAAATAAACATTACAATAATAATCACAATAATTATTAAATTAGTTAGAATTATAACAATAATAATAAGATTAAAATACACAAATTGTTGAAAATCTTAATTCTGAAATAAATGATTTAAAATAACATTTAAATTCATGTGATATTTAATATTAAGATACTTAAAACAAATTGTAAAATTTATAATATGTTAAATAATAAATGGAAGATTCTGCAAAAAAATAAAATGATATTTTAATGGATAGAGAAAAATAAATAAAAAATTTAGAATAACAAAATAGAAATAAAATATAATAAATGGAATAAACAGAGTAAGATATGAATCAATAAATATTAGATATGGGAAAATACAAAATATAGACTGGTTAATTATAACAATAGATTGATAATTGTAATATATAATTAAATTAATTAACTGAAAAAATATAATAATAAGCACATAATTACGAACAAAGAATAAATATATTATAAAATGATATGGATACAGCATAATAAATGAAATAATAACAATAAAATGTTAAAAATTAATTAGAATAATAAATACAAACATAAAAAAACACAATATAATAATTATAATAATAAATGTTAAATATATAACCTGATCCTTAAATAAATCTTTAATAGAATATTTAACAGTTAACATAATAATATTAGCAATAATAATAATAATTATAAGATTAGATACATAAATAAAATTTACAATTAAATAATTTATAATAATAATTATAATAAGAATAATTAAAAAATATACAATAAAATTAAATAGAATAAAACCTCATTCATGAAATAAATAATTAATAAAATAAGTTATAAAAATTACAATAATAATTTTAAGACATAGAAAATTAATATATCTAATAGATGTATTAATAATAATATCAACATGATATAGAAAAATAAAATATTTAGTATTAATAATAAGGTCTATAATAATAAATATAGTAAATATAATAATAAAATATCAAATTACATGAAATATGGGATAATTAAAATTATGAATAACAATAATAAATTTCTAATTTAATAGATGAAATATTATAAAAAGATAAGTATATTTAAGCTTAAAATATATAAATAGATGATTAATAAGCAGCATATTAAAAAATTTAATCATTAAATAATTTAATGATATTATAACATGAAAAAGAATTAGCAAGAATATTATTTGATTATTAATAAAATAAAGCAGATTAAACAATGAAATTTCATATTCAAATGTAATAATAAAAATAAGATCATGAAAATTAAAAAAATATCATGTAGGAATAAATATAATAATAATAAGAATTTATGCATTAAATGTAATAAGATTAATAAAAAAATCTTAATTAATAAAATTAATAATAAATGGATATTTTAGATGATTTTAATTAAAAAATTTTGGACTAATAACAATAATAATAAGAAATTTAAAAATAATTTTTTTAAGGTATGTAGTAATAATAACTTTAAAATAAAGAAGATAATATAAAAATGTAATAATTAATATAAGATTAAGATAATTAATAAAGATTACGTAATTTATAACAATAAGGATAAATGCAATAAAAATTTTTTAATCTACAAGAAGGATTGAATAGATAAAAATAATTTTTTGATAATCTAAATATTCCCCAACAAGATAATAATCCTAGATAATTAAGATTTTAAAGATTAAAAAATATTGGAAATTTATTAAATTAATAACCATTTGGATAATAAAATATTTAAAAATAAATGTAACCTCAATTATAATTTTAATAATTATAACCTTAAGAAGTATAAAAATAAGGAGACTTTTTTTAATAGTAATTACAACCTCAATAAGATTTCTATTAAAAATAATTATAGCCTTAAGAATTATAACCTCAATAAGATTTCTATTAAAAATAATTATAGTCTTAAGAATTATAACCTTAATAAGATTTTTCTTAATAACAATCACAATAAAAATAATTATATGATGATATTTATAATAAACAATTATATGATTAATTTTATTAAAACGAACAATTATTGTAATAATATGAATAATGGTTGTATGATTAATTTGAATCGTTAATATAATAATATTTATAAGAACTTGATGATAATTAATAAATTATAGATGAAATGAATAATGAACTTTTTCATAGTAAAAATTTAATTAATTAATAATAATAAATGATGGATAAATATGAAAAAATATTATAATAAAAATAAAAAAAATTATAAAAAAATAATATTAATGTCAAAACTATATCTGCTATGACATTATTAGCTGGATCTTCTATGGGTTTATATTATTTACTTAAAAATAATTAGATATTTGGTACTTCAAAACCTTCAGGAAATATTAATTAATCAAAAAATAAAAATATATAAAAATATCGTAATCGATAAAAATCTAGATAATAATAAAGTAAAAAAAGATCTAGATAATAAAGTAAAAAAAGATCTAGATAATAAAGTAAAAAAAGATCTAGATAATAAAGTAAAAAAAGATCTAGATAATAAAGTAAAAAAAAATGATATCGTCATTTTTTAATTTTTTCTAATAGTATTTTTTTTCTAAATAATTAATTTTTATGTTCATTTAATATTTTTTAGTTATCCATATCTAATAAAAATTAATGCATTTACAAAAAATTTTCATTTCTTTATCTACATTCTGGTACTTAATCTTAAAGATTATCAATTAATTTTTTTATATCGCAATCTTATTTTAATTATTTTAATGTATTTTATACAGTTGTTGGAATATCTTTATTTTCATTTGCCATTTATAATATATTTTATTTATTATTTTAAATTTTATTTATTATGTTTGTATTTGGATTATTTTGTTATTTTTTTTTTGTAAAAAATATAATAAATAAAATTAAAAAAATTATTAATAAATAATTTGATGACTCTGGATGCATATATAATATAAAAATGAAAAAAATATATAAATAATATAAAAAAATTCAATATATAAAAATGGAAGAAGTTATAATTTAAGATGAAGATGAAGACAAAGAACCAGAAAAAAATAAATAAGAAAAAGATAATCCAACGATTAAATGCATTATAGAAAATATATTATAAAATGATAAAAAAGGAAAAAGAAAATTTTTTTCAGACAATAAAAATTTTTTTAATATGAAAAATAAATATTGGGATAGGGAAGAAACTGAAAAATTTTATATACTATTAAATATTTTTGGTACGGATTTTACTATGATATAATAATAATTAAAAACAAAATCAAGAAAATAAATAATGTTAAAATTTAATAGGGAAAATAAAATAAATAAATATTAAATAGATTTGGCTCTTTCTGGTAATTTATTTAAAAATAAAAATTGAAAAAAAAAAGTATCAAAAGTATATATAACAGTTTTATATAAATAACAATTCTAAATAAACGATAAAAGAAATACATAAATAGGTAAAAGTTACGAAAAATAATGAATTATCAAGATTTATTGTTAATATTATCCATAATTATTACCAGATTTAGTAGAGTTTTTGTTCTCTATTGTGCTCTAGAATATATTTTTGGTACCTTGTACATATCATTTTTTAGTTTCTTTATAATCTCCACGATTATAGTGACATTAATTAATTTTATGAAATCTAAGCACTAAAAATATGTCTTCAGTAACATATAAAGCACTGAATAAAATATTCAGACAGAATTTTAAAAAGCATTTAATGGAAAATATGAAATGATGTGATTCTGATATGTTGATAAAACAATAAATTAAAAATATCATGTATAAAATAAAAACTTATTAACCCGCTTAACATATAATATAATATAAAATAAAATAATATATAATATAATCGGCAGCGGGAGCCGAAAACTTTGTTTTCACTTTAATTGTATAAAATATGGAATTTATTATATTAGTTGATATAATTAAGGATAATAACCATAAATAAATTAAATATCAGCATTTGAATTTGTAAATTTTTCATATAATTCCTCAATAAATTATTATTAGAAATTATAATCTATGTATATAATTTTAACAATATTATCATCCAAGGCTTTTATAATTTTATTTTTATTATATATTATCTTATCATCATTATCATTAATAAATTTATATAATTTTTCTTCTTTTTATTGATTTAATTAATACATATAATCAGAAACAAATTATTTAATCATATCATTGTCATCTGATTAAAATTATAATATATGTATATTATTTTATTTTGTTTTATCTTTTAATAATTTTTATAATGACATTATAATTTTTTCATCAGATGAAACCATAGCAAAATTACATTATTATTAATAGGTATTAAAAATGATTTCTATTTGTTATTATTTATTTACAAGAGCTTTTTATTCAGTCAATCTTGCAAATCTAACCGAACTTTATCCTCCCTTTTTATGTTTTTTTATTTTATTTTATTTTTTATTTAAAATCTATTTTTAAATTTTTTTATCTATATATAATTCTTTAACTTCAAATCTATCATCCATAGATATTATATGTACAATTTTTAATTAATTATTATTTAAATATTTAAATATTTATTCATAATAAAAATATTTATCCCTTGAGAAAAAAAAATCTTCAATTTTAAATGTTGGAATTATCGGTCCGATAAATTATTATTATTCATATTAATTGTTACCAACAAATAAAAAAAATCCATTCATATAAAATTTTTACTTGTGCTATTTATTATTATTTAATTGTTATATAAAATTTTATAATAATTAGATTGTTTTTTTATCATTTTCTTTTACAAATTAACCTGTATTACTATTATTTTTTATATTGCTTTGAGCTTATCTGTTAGATTATATTTTATCTATTATTTTTTATATAGTTTCTATGTGATTATTACTACCATTAGATAATATTGTTATATTTGAAGTTGATTTTAATGGCTATAATAAAAAATCATATTATTGAGATTCAATAAATTATCCATCAATATTATTGAGATAGAAAAAAAAATCTATATTATTTATTATATTTTTATTATTTTATTATATCATTCTATATAAATATTTTTTATTCAAAATAGAATTATTATTAATTATATATATTATATAATATATGATTTCATATATATTAGTTGATATATTTATTAATAAAGACAACATTTAACTTTTATATTAAATGAGAGCATCAGAATAAAAATAATTAATTTCATTTGATAAAAAATATATGTAAAAATAGTTAAAAAAAATATTTTATTAAGGTTTTAATGCATAAAAAGAATTTTTTAGATTAAAATAAATTAAATAACTTTTGGATGTAAGATGTGATATTGTTTAGAATAAGTATCAAAATCATAAATAAATACAATAATGTAAATAATGTATATATAATAATAATTTTATGGTTCATGAATCAACATAATTAGATAAAAATAATAAAATATTAAATTAGATACAATATTCAAAATTTTTTTAATACTGTAAAAAACATAATAATATATAAAATAATAAACATTTAATGAAATATTCTTAACAATATTTATCAATGATGAAAACATTTTTATTCCTAAATAAATATAGAGTAGATTTAAATATTATTTTTTCTATTTGTCATGCTTATAAATTATATTATGATAATGAAAACATATAAAAACATAAATTTAGAAAAGAAATATTTATAGAAATTATGGAAATGTTAGTATCTTCTAAATTATTAAATATAAAATAAATAATAAATTGATTTAAAAAAATTATATTATAATATATATGTTTAATTAGTAAATAATGCCATATAATAATAAACACAATACCATAGATATGGTAAAATAATTTTAAAATTTTATTGATTGTGTTCAATAAAAATAAATAATTTTATAAAAATAATATGCATTAATACATTATCTTCAGGGAGAGGAAAAAAAATTAATTTATAGAGAAATTTATCATTAAGGAGATTTATAGGAAATAAAAGATTAATATTAGGAAATTTTGGCTATGCATGTATTTAATTCTGATAAAAAATTATAAAATTTTATAGATTAAGGTTTAAATTACGAATAAGTATTAAGATAATCATATTTATAAGATTAATAAATAATATAACGTAATTTAAAATTACTTAATTTAAAAAATTTTATTGTCACTATATTAGAAAATAATGATAAATTTATAATTTTTATAAATGAATTAAAGAATATATGGTAGGATTAATATTCTGATATAATATATGATTATATATAATATATTCATTAGAAAAATGGTAAACCTTTATATTAAAAATGTAAAATTTTGTAAAAATAATAATGTACAAAATATCACATAATATAATATTTAGAAAAATTAAATAATTGTAAAAAAGAAAGTTTTGAATATATATGTTCAGATTATGATGATCTTGAGGCTAAAAAGATAATTAAAATAAAAAAGAAAGGAGTATGTTATGTGATAAATAAAATTAAATAATTAGAATTAATATGACAATCATTTTAATTAAATTTTATAATAAAAATTTTTTTCACCTTCATGATTAAATTAAATAAGTTTTACATTGAATTTTTATCCTAATTATTTAATATAATTGTCTATTTTTTCATGATTATTTTTTTGTATGTAATGATATTATATTATATTATTTGATAACATATAATTATAAGAATTATTTAATTTATATTTCATGAATTATTTTTGATAATTTATTTATTTTATTTCCTAAAAATTAATTTATTTATTTAAATATTATAATATTAAGTTCACATCATATGTTAAAATATGTTCTATTTTATTTTTTTTTAATTAATTATTAAATTCTGTATACACTTATATTAAAATATTTTATTTTAGGATATTTTATTAGTAAAAAATATTCAAACACAAATATTTTATTATATAATTAAATAAAAATTAAAATAAAAATATATTTTTATAGTTTGTGCACATACCAAAATTAAAATAATTGTTATCTTTATCTATTTTATTATCTTGTATGCCAAAAATTATAGGAATTTTGAAAACTCCATTTTCTACATAAAATTAACATAAAAAATCTTAGGAAGTTAATAAATATTTTTTTAAGACATGAATGAAAAGTTTTATACTTTATATAGTTTTTGATTATAACATCATTTAAATTTCATCTTATAAAATTTCATAATTTAATTCTGAAAAATGATTATAATTGTTTTCATACCGCACTTAATAGTATAAATCAAATTATTATGGTTATAAATTTCCATCTTTTATTTCCTGTATTATATGATTTTTACTATATATTATTTTATTTTATTATTCTTAAATACTTGATTATTTTTATTTTATATTATCTATATTTATTTATTATAATTATTTAATATCATTATCATTAATATCATTTTTTGTTATTTAAGTACCATTATTACTATTTTTTTTACATTTTTATAATTTTTATGTCAAATGCGGATATTCTTCTTAATGACATAAAATATCAAATTAACTTAGATATGTCTATATTTTTTCATGATCATAAATTTATTCATCATTTTATTATTTTTAAATAAAATCTTCATAACTGTATAATTTATTGTCTTTAAAACATATTATATCAATTTAACTATTTTCCATATATAATAAAATATTTAATATAATAATTATAATTAATAAAAATACATTAAATATGATGGGATAATTTTTTGATAATTGTTATTTTAAAAAAATTAATATATATGAAGAAATATAGTTTTAGTTTATTATAATTAACAAAAAATTATCATGACGGTTTTAATATATATTGTCCTGATAAATTATTTTTAGGTTAATAATTTAATATTTAAAAATATAATTATAATTATATAACTGAAAAATAATTATAATAATAAAATTTGATTTTAGATGGAAATAATATAATTAGTATTATATATAATCACAACTAAAATCATAAATATAATTCATTTTGTGAATAAAAATTTTGTTATCTTTAGTAGCATTTAAATAAAATATTTAAATGAAAATTTTTATTTTAAAAAATACAATAATCTTATATATGTTGAAATCAGGATTATTATAGACAGAATAGGAACACAGTACATACGAAAAATTTATAGAACCAGCACAAAATGATTGGCAATATCCTAAACATGATGTTTTTCCTAAATAAGATATAAATGATAAATAAAAAATTATCGCCCCAAATACTGGTAAATCTTGCGAGAAATTAAAAATACCAGAAAACAAATAAAATTTTTAATTAAAAAAAATTTAGGAAATAACAAAATAAAAAAAAAACACAGATGCATATTTTTTATTTTTATACAATAAAATTAATTATGATTAATATAAAAGTTTAATATAATGAATCATAAACCATAACTTTTTTTTTACATTTCTTTTTAGGAATATTTTTTAGATGAAAATTTTAATTATTTTGTTAATATTATATGATAATAATATTAATTTTAATATTTAAAAGCATTTCTGATACTAGATGATTATCTGTTATTTGTATAATCTGTTGCTATTGCATAACTATCATTTGATAATTTTATAGGAATTTAAGTTATAGAATCTAATATTCTAATCTTAATTGAAGCTCCAGATGTACGTGAATTGCTAATTTATTTATATATAGGTGTCTCCTATATTATAGGTTTATAAACCTATTAAGTCGTATTATTTCCAGCATCTGTTTTAAAATGAAATTATATGGTCTCAGCAAATAAATTTATAATATCTATTTATATTTATGGTGGAAGTTAATAAAAAAATGCTGATTAATAATAATCAATAACAAATCCATTTGTAATATTTGTATTATTGAATGTATAGCTAAATATATTATTTAATAAATATTTAAAACGAAAATCTTCTATGTTTCCAGTTGTCATTCTAATATATCTTAATACTGTAGTTGTATTAAATACATAATCAAAATCTATTATATCAAAATTTTATTTATTATTTATAGAATATGATACATTTGGATTAGTTTTAAAATATATTATATCATTTACTAAATCAATTTCTAGATTAGAAAAATCTTTTCCAGATATTGAAAAAAATTTTTTATTAAGGGTATTATACAATACTGTGTCATTAAATTATTGTACATTGAATTATATAAATCTATAATTTCTTACCACATGAACTTCATTAGAATAATTCAATATGATTTCACATTAACTTCTAATGGTATCATTATATATTTGTGTGTATATATTTTAAAAATCTGATTCATTTATGCCAACATAATTTTGGGGTATGGATTAATTATCTAATATAAATCCACCAATTTAAAATAATTTTACATTTGATATTATTTATTTTAACGCTTTGATACTAAAATAATCAGAATATACAGATGTAACTCCTCTAGTGTCAAAAGTTGCTAAATTAGGAAATTTTTATTAAAAAATATCAGTTAATTCATTCTCATTAGACATATCAAAAACGATATCTACCTAGTCTTCCATATATAGAAATATTCTTAATAATAAAATTAAAAATATATTTCATAAATCTTGTTATAATAAACTTTAAGTCTGATCCATATTTCTATTCATAAATCCCAAAATTCCTATAAGTATCAAAAATATGAATGAAAACACAAAAAATATTTTAATTGTCTGATTGATTACAAATATCATGGGAAGATGGATAAAAATAGTAAGTATATCTATTAATATCATTAAAAGTGAAATAAGTTAAAAATATGATATATACTGCCTTATAGAATTATGATATTATCCTGGTATCTAAAATTATCTAAAAATCCAATTTTTCATATTATTAAAAAATATAAAGATCAGATTAAATATTATAAATAGTATTTGTATTATAATATATATTTTTTTAAAATTATAAATTTACAAATATTTTTATAAAAAATTTTCATTTTATTATTTTCCCATATATAAAATCACTATTATTTATTTATCATTATATATGTGTTAATTATTATTATGAGGTTTATGAAATATGACTTTTAAATAATATTTTTAACATAAGTATTGTAGTAATCATGATTTATATAAAATTTACAATATTATATTTTGTGGATTATTATCTTGTATATATTAAATATGCTATTATTTAATTTATATATAATAAAAATAAAATGAGAAATATAAGAGCATAATATTAAACTAAATATTTATTTTTTTTATCAATGTTGTTTAATACATTATTTATTTTTTCATAAGATAATTTCATAATTTTAAATTTATAAACCATTCCAAATAATAATATGAATAAATTCAAGATGACAGATGATTTTAAAATAATATTTTCATAATTTAAATTTTATTATTTCAACCATTACAAAAATTATTATATTTTATTATTTTATTCTTTCATATATAATCATTATTATATCTAATAAACATTTTGTTTTTATTCACTATATTTTAAAACTTTATATTTAACTTTTGTATTTATTATTATAATTATATTTGTTATAGGTGAATATAAAATATTATCATATATAAAAATTTTTTAATCATCATATATACGAATAAAAATTTTTTAATGGTCCATTGTGTAATTTATCTTTACATCTTTTACTGAAAAATCATAAACTCCTCTATATTTATCAGTTAAAATAAATTATAATAAATATATATTATCTAATAAATTTTTAAATTCTATATTTACTGTTTACGGATATTTAAAAATACCATTTTTTATATCTAAATGTTTTTATAAAACTGGCTCTTCTATTTATTTTTAAATTCTAAATAAACCATATTAACTAAATTCGCTGTTATTTAAATTAACATAAGCTTTAAAATAATTAATTTTATTTCCGAAATATTGATCGTTTAATATATTTAATTATTCTTCCGTAAAAATATCCGATTCTCTTTCTAATGCAGTTGGAGGACCTTGTGTGATAAAATCTACAAAAAATTATATATAATTAGATTAAAATAATTAGAAAAATTAAAATGTATTCCATTATATTTAATCATTTGTTCCATTTTAAAGTAAACTTAAATGTGATATTAAATCTGTTCCCTTTTATACAGTTTTAAAATTTAAATCTATTATTTCTGCATTAAGATATTATGATAATAATGGCGTTCCTTAATAATCTACTGTGGATCCTAGAGGTCCTATAGTAAAATCATATGGATCTAAAATCGATCCAGATATATATTAATTTATTCCGTCTTTTAGCAAATAAATATTATTTATATTAGACATAGTGGGTTCATTTTATAATATTGTTATTTATATTATTGTAGATTGTGTAAATGATATAATAGGATTGGATATATCATTTATATCAGATAATAAAGTTTAATTTTAAAATATAAAATCATCTGATGTATATATAGTATTTACTTAAGTTGGATTTAAATCATATGTAGTTATAGCTTATATTGATTAAGGTCTGAATTTTATTATTTAATCTTTAAATTCTAAAGATAATAATTAATTAATATCTAATGTTTAAATTTCACTTGTTAAATTATTTTCTATTTTTAATGGTCTATCATCTGTTCTATCTTCGATTTATTATTTTTCTGTCATTATATAAAAATATTTTTTAATAAATAAAAATTGAAAATAATAATATATATAATATATCACAAAGATATTAAATAATGTGTTTTTAATGTAAATTTTTTTCTATTCATAGGAATTAGAAAGCTTAAAAAATTATTGAGATTCTCGATAATTATTTTTAAATAAATTTTTATAAAATGGTTAAAATTATTGATAGGGAAATTTTAACATATGATTCAATAGATATAATAATATCAGGTTCATCAGTTATATGGGCATTAAAAAAATTAAATAATGAAGAAATATCTTGGGAACCAAATGATATAGATATTTATATAATATTTAATAATCCATATAATAAAGATAAAAATATTCTCAAAAAAAAATTTTCACGATATTTTGGAAACATTGATACATTATAATAATATTTTTATGATGCATGTCTAAATGTTCATACATTTGAAACCAAAAATAATAAAAAATTATAATTTATAATTAATGAAAATATTAGAGAATGTTATTTGTTAAAATTTGATTTTTATTAATTGTAAAATATAGTATAATTATAATATGGAAAAACTTTAAAATTTTGTGAAAGGTAATGGGGAAATATATTATCAATTAATGATTTTACAAAATTAAAATATTAAAGAATATAAAAATATTATCAGAGAAATTTTTTTATATTTTCTATAATTAATGTTTAAAAAATTATGTATAAATGCGTAATAATTAAATAATTATTATTAAAAAATGGATTTATAACTAAAAGAATTAAAGATTATATAATAGAAATGTTTGAAATGTTTTATATAAAAAATATTAAAAATATATCTAAATAATATAATTATAATCCTGAATAATATTATTAATCAGAAAATATAAAATATTAAGGATTTATGAGAAAAGATCTTCCTAGACATATGGAATATATTACAAATATGAAAATGAACACTAATATAAAATCAGTAAAATATTTATATAATAAAAAATTATTTCATGAATATATTTTTGCACTATTTTATATATTTTATGATATTATATGAAAATTGAAAAAAATATTATTATATTATATGTAGTAACGTAATATATAGATATAAAAAAATAAAAAATATGTAAAATAAATATTCTAGTGTTTAAATCTATGAGATTTTAAGTTAAAAATTTTAAATAAATTTATTTGAATTGATAGATGAAACAATATAATTATCAAGAGATATAAAAGAAAATTTTAATAAAACGTGTTAATATAAACAGTTTGCAAATTAAGGAATATAAAATTCCATAAGATATGAAAATTTTTATATATCGGGTAGTTCAATAGTCTAAATATTTTAAGATAAAAATACATGGGAAGCTAATGATTTAGATATATACGTATTTGGATATTTTTCTATATAATTTCCTGATAAATTTTTGAAATAAAATAATTATATTTTACATTCTAGTTAACCAAAATATGAATCTGATTATGGAAAATTTTAATAATAGAATGACAAATTATTATAAGATAAAATAATATAATATCCTAAATCATGGAATTAATATTTTGTTTATACTTTTTAAAATACTCAAAATAAAAAAATTTAATTTATCATACATAATAGAAATAAAATATAAGAAATAAAATTTGATTTTTTTTAATTATAAAATTTTATTTCTTTAGATGAAAATTTTAATATAATTAAATACAATAATGTTTTTAATTTAAATGATTATTATGCGTTAAAATATAAGAGAGTGGAAAAATATTACAATAGAGGATTTAAGATATTTTCCAAAGCTTCGTATAAAAGAATATTATATAAATGCTTAGTAATTAAAAAATATTTATAAAAGGCAAACTTTATTCCCAAAAGAATAAAAGATTATCTATTAGAAATGTTTATAATGTTTTACATTTATGAACCAACTTAATATATTAAATTTCAAATGTAAAAATTTAATATTATGTAATATTTTCCTGAAGAAGATTCTGTAATGATAAATATTAAATATGGTAAAAATTACAGAATGGAAAAATATAATATAAAATAAATACATAATATAGATTAAAATAATTTGAAAAAAGTTTTATAATTATATCATTCTGATAATATGATTTATACATAAATCCCATGCTTTAAATAATATAATATATTTTAACATAATTGCGATACTTATAATAAGTATATATTTTTAATGAAATATATTTGTTATCTTGTCTTGTGAAACATAAATTTATATAAAATTGAAAAAAATATGATAACATTATAATATATCATATAATAATTATTGGCATGAATAAATAAATATCCAGTAGGTAAATATATTAAAAATTAAGTGAAATATTTCATATTAATTTAATTAATTTATTTAATAATATTATTTAGATTAATAGCAAAGAAAATTTTAATAAAAATTAAATATGTTAATGTTTTGATATTAATGTTGATGATCTTGGATATTCTACATGGAGGAAAAAAAGTACTAATATATATAATTACGAAGATCAACTATAATATAGTGATTTACATATTTCTGGTAGTTCTGTTGTTTGGGCATTATAAGAAAATAATAATTGGGAGCCTAATGATGTGGATATATTTTGCACAGATAATACCTTAATAAAAGCGCCTATATAATTTTTATAGAATAATGGATATGTTTTTGCTGAAAAATAATGTTAATATGAACACCGCGGCCTTAAGGCTTAAACTTTAAAAGATTTAGGAAAACTTGAAATAATGTGGTCCGCGCCATCAAGTGGGTATTTTAATGTAGTAACATTTGAAAATAAATAAATAAATAAATAAATATAATTTATTTTATTAGGAGTAGATAAGTCTCTTAATGTTTCTTTTGATTTTTTTTAATTATAAAATTTTTTATCATTAGATGAAAAATATAATCTAATAAATTATAAAGATTATCTTTTATCCTTAAATAAATGTGATAATTTAAAATATGAAAGAATAAAAAAATATTATGAAAGAAACTTCAAAATATTTTCCTAAACTTCTTTTAAAAGAATAATGTATAAATGCATAATAATCAAAAATTATTTGCGAAAAAATAACTTTATTCCAAAAAGAACAAAAGATTATTTAATAGAAATATTTTGCATGTTTTGTGTTCAAAAACCAATTATATCTTATGAAGAAAAAAAATCTAATTATTATTAGAAAAAAAGTTATAATGAAAAAAAATTAAAAAAAATAGCAAAATATTATAACTAAATGGAAAATTCATATAAAATGTTATTAAAAATAAGTTAATATGAATATTATTAAATGAGAAAAGAATATATATTTTTATTAAATTATTTATGTTTTATTATCGTATGATAAACATAAAAATGTCATTTTTTTATATCATACACTAGTATAAAAATATTTACTATTACATACAAATAATAAAATGTCATTATTTATATTTCTAATATAAAAATAATAAATGATATTTTTTTATACTTAAAATATAAATCAAGTATGGAAAATAAAAGATATATTATATTAAATATGATATAATATTTATTCTTCCATCTTTATTTAATATTTTTAATAATTTAAGATCTTGATATAATATTTTCATATAAATAATAATAAATGATAATATTAAATAAAATTTTTGATATTGTATAAGCTAAAACATGTTAAAAATAATTTAATATATTAAATTAATATAAAGGATCTTAAAATTTTGTATATATTGATAATTGTGCCAAAAGAAAAAATAAACATAAAAATCCTCCAAAAAACATACATAATATAATAACGCAACATAAAATTATAGTTCCAAATAATCTAATCATGTTTATACTTTATGTGCAAGTATTTGTAATTATATTTTCAATTTTATCATATTTATATATGAAATTACAATCATAAAGTCATTCGCAAATTTATAAATAATAATTGGAACATTATGGACCATTTTTTAAAAAAAAATATTAATAATAAAATATTAAATATTTATATAAAAATAATATCTATAAACTTAGTCCTGATTAAGAAGAATCTATATTTTTGTTATTATAATTTTTAAAAACAAAAAAAATTACATTAGATAAAATAAATGATAAAAATTAGTTACATAAAATCATAATGAAAAATTTTTTTAATTCATTTATGAATCTTTCTATAAATGAAAAATACTATATTAATGGAAATATAATATAAAATTATAATGATTTTTTTTAATAAAGTAATTTTTCATATTTTGTAGTCTAAAATGAATTAGGTTTATATAAAAAATAATAATAGTATATAGATATATAAGAATACGGTGAAATTCCATTTTGTATAATAGATGGCAAATCTTACAAAATGAGTAATTTATATATTCCTTTTGGTATATTTAGTGGAAGAGGCGATAATACTAAAATAGGAAGTATAAGAAAAAATATTGAACCTAAAGATGTAATAATAAATGCTACAAATAACATATAAATTCCTTATAATTTTATAGGCTAGAAATGGAAATAATAAATATAAGATAAAAATAAAATATTTCTGGCTGCATGGAAAGATGATATAACAAATAAGGTCATATATATGAGACCAGAAAGAAGCACCGATGTTAATTATAAGAATAATAAACATAAATTTGATTTAGCATTATAATTGGCAAAAAATTATGATAAAATTTGGAATAAAATATTAATTCTTAGAGATAGTAAGGATGAATAACTAACATAGCTTTATTTATGTATATATATAATTAATCATTTTGGTATTAGAGGCGGTAGCCATGATTTAGGAAATAATGTTATAGGTGCTAGTTAATTTCGTTCAAATAATATTTTTCTAAAATAACAAGATAATAATTATTATATAAAAATTAAATTTGTAGGAAAAGATTCAATTTAATATGATTAATCTCATTAAATTGATTAAATTGAATATTTATTTTTTAAAAATTTATTAAAAAATAAATAATAAAATGAAAATTTATTTAATTTAATTACAATTAGTTAAATTAATGAATATTTGGGAACACTAATGTAAGGATTATCGTCAAAAGTTTTCCGAACCTTTAGAGCTAGTATAATATTAAATAATTCAATAAAAAAAATAAAAAAATAATATCAAAAAAAATATTTTGACAAATAAATATTAGTGGAATAACTAATATTATAAATGTATAAAGTGGCAAGATTTTGTAATCATGTAAAAACTTCAGTATCAAAAGATAAAGCAGAAACATTAAAAAATAAAATAAATAAAATTTAATAATAATTAAAAGAAATAAAAATGAAAATAAATGAAATAGAAAAAAATAAAAATTTAACAAATAAATAGAAATTATAATTATAGAAATTATGGGAATATTATGAGAAAAAATATTAATAAAGAGAAAAATTGTATATATAATAATAATATTAAAAAGATAATTAGGAACTTTCTCTTGGAACAAGTAAATAAAATTATATAGATCCTAGAATAATAATAAGTTTTTGTAAATTTTATAATATAGATCCAATAAAAATATATTCAAAATAAGAATATAAATTAATATAATGGGCTTTAGATACCAATGAAAATTTTAATTATTAAAATTGAAAAAATTAAATGACATATATACCACATTAGAGATATTATAATTATGTGAATAAAGCTATTCACATTATTTCTTAGAAGAAATAAACACATTATGTTTGTACATTATTTTTTCTTATTTTTTATATTTTATAAAAATTGAAAAAAAATTATAACATCTATCTTGAATGATTCGTATGTAATGGCACTAGCTATTACATATTTAGGAGATGCTATAATATTATTAATTTACTATTATGCTTTTATAAAGCAAAAAATTGAAAAAAAAATATTTCATATTTAAAATCTAATATAATTAGAAATTAAAATTACATAAACGATATGTAGCAAAAATAAACTTTCAGAAATACAATTAATATTAATGATTATGACATTGAAAAATAAAAAAAATCATATTGGGATAAATATGGGTAACTGTCATAGGAAAAAAAAGATATTAAATCTATTGTAAGTAAATTGAAAGGTAAATAATTTTATGAATTCTTGCCCCAAAACAAAATTTCTAATTTCTAAGATCGAACTTTATTTGTAATATCAAAATCTACTAGAGAAATGAATTAGATAAAAAATATCATATTAAAAGGATCTCATTGTCTCGAAAGATTTTAAAATATAATTTCTAATGGTAAAGAAAAATTTAATATTGGAAAACATAATGATATTGATTTGGAAATTATTTTTGAATAAAATATTAATATATAAGAAAAAATATGGACATGTATAGATATTTGTTTGGATTTATGTGAAGATTAATCATTAAATGGTATTGTATAAAAATGTGTAAATTCTAATGAAATTTTAAAAAAAAAATTAAAAAAGATATCTGAGAAAAAATTTAAAAATTTCATGAACGATCCCTATAATACTTAATATTATGAAGATTATAAAAAAATAAGAAGTAAAGAATATTATTTACATAGTGGATTTCCAAAAAAATTTAGAGCACCAATACATTATGTTGATGGAAAATCTGGAGAATCATATTATGGAAATGATTTTTAAAAATATTTAGGAGAAAATTTATAAATAAGAGTAGTATTAAATGATGATTTTAATCTTGTTAGATTAATGGTTAATGAAAGAGAATGGATTGATTTAAGTTTTTCAAATAATAATGAAACATATTCAAAATAGGCAGAATATTAAATGGTGTCAAACTAATGGCAACAAATTAATTTTGAACCTTATGATACTAAGAAATTTTCAAAATACTAAAGTAAAATTTTACTCTAAGATTTTGAAGGTTGTTGCAAAGATTCTTTTGATTAATTATTAAAAAAAGATTATTAAAGCTAATAAAAATTTTAAAAAATTATATAAAAATTTTTTATTTCTCTTTATCTATTAAACAAAAAAATATTACAGTAAATTAATTTGCAAATATAAGAGGATATTTCTTATATTAAATTATAATAGATATTATAATAAATAGATAACATAATGCCTGAAAAGAATATTTTTGGTAAAATTTCTGAATTTGAAAATATTCTGATAAGATATAAAAATCACTGTGATAAAACTTTCGAATATATAATAGATTTGATATAAATGTTATAAAAAAATTAATGATTAAATATAAAAAACTATAAATATAAAAAATGATTAAATATAAAAAAATAATGTATAAACTTATTAACCAGCATATTATAGGCAGCTGGAGCCGAAAACTTTGTTTTCATAGAACAATTAAACTTCTACTTATAAATAATCTACATGCAGAGAGAAAGCCATCAGAAAATTATTTATTCATTAATAAAAATACACTCCAGATACTTATATATAAAATATAATAAAGATATATTTTAATCAAATCAATTTTTTTTTCAAAATCATATTTTAAAATTATTATTATTACAAATAATAAAGTTTGAATTATTAATCTATTTTTATCTTCTAAATTACAATTTATATCAGCTTCTCTATCTCTTATTTAATTATTAAAAACTTTACTAAATTTCATTATTTTACTCATATATAATAATAAAATTGAAAAAATTAAAATTATGAACATAAAATACGATATATAAAAATGACTCATTTAGTTCTACACGTAGAAGATTAAGAATTGAGAGATTTAAAAAATATTCTTAGTAAACTAACACTCTATATATGTGCATTGATATGTATTATATGTACATTAATATTTGGTTTATATGTAGTTATATACATATATACATTTATAAAATATCCAAAAGAAATTGATATGATATTATTTTATTGTTTTTATAAATTGCTTAGCTAGATTACATTTTATATAATAATTCCAACATTATGTGAACATACATTATAAAAAGAAACATCAATAATATGTTTCGGAAATTTAACTTAAAAAATATTAAGATTTCTTTTTCATATAATTAATATTTGTGATTTAATGTATAGAATTAAATATTAGTATGAAATATTAATATATGAGATTTTATTTTCTATATTATATTATTAATATTTAATTTTTACAATATTTGTATTATTTAAATATAAAATTTGTAATTCCTATATTAATAAAAAAATTATATTAGGAAAATGCGATATATGTTATGAGGAAAATACAGAAAAATATACTTTATTTGTTTGCGTTCATTGTGATGCAAATTATTAATAAAAATATTGTATATAATGTATGTAAAAATATTAAAAATGTTTTTATTGTAATTAAATTTAATATAATATATGAAAAAATGAAAAAATATTTTTGTTTTATATATAAAATATTATATTATTAGTATTTAAAAATGAATAGTTGTTTTGAATGTATCATAGCTTTTTTTGCTGCGGCATTGTATATTATTGGTTTTATAATTATATTTATAATAATTTTATCTTATATGTTGATATTTATGATTTCGCCTATTATTATATATTTTTATAGTTTTATTAATCATCATCTCATACTATAATATAAGCAATATTATATTTTGTATCGCATTATAATATAGATGCATTATTATATCATAGTTCCTATATATAATAATCATAGATTAAAAAGTGAAGAAAATAAAATTCTTAATGGAAATTTTACAGACAAGATTATGAGAATATTTTATCATATATTTATATTATAAGATTTAATACATAGATATTATAAATAAATAAATTTGTTCTATATAGAACTTTATCTTTGTTTTACGTTTTATTTTTATTATTTGATATTTAATATAAAAATTATACTTATGTTTTTATGTAAAAAATATAAATAATAAAAAAGAATATAAAATATATAGTATATTATAGGTTTTTGTCATATTTGTTGTAATAATGATGTAAAAATATAATAAAATTATATATGCAATATATGTAACGCAGATTATAAAGAATAATATTGTGTATAATGTATAGCTAATTTTAATAAATGTTTTATATGTAAAGGAAAAATTAATGATTAGATAATCTAATTGTGACAATATATTTTAATGGAGTTTTTTATATTAAATATTTTTTATATTATATATGATCCGTGAAAAAAACTGTAAATTTAATACTTAAATTATTTATTTTATAACAATAGGTTTATTTATATATTTTTTCTTTAATAAATTATAAAGAGAAAAATTATAATAAAATTAAAATGAATTTTTACGTAGGAGATTTAGAAAAAAATTACGTAGAAATATAAGGAGAATTACCCGAAAACCTCGTACAATTAAACCAAAGAAATGTCCTCCTGGATAAAAAAGGGTGGGATCCAGATGTAGAAGAATTAAATGTCCCTCGGGATAAAAACTAGTTGGTTCTAGGTGTAAAAAAATTAAATGCCCTTCTGGATAAATACTTAAAGGAACTAGATGTGAGAAAATTAAATGTAGAAGAGGATATATACTTAAGGGATCTAGATGTGAGAAAATCAAATGCCCGCCTGGATAAATACTCATAAGATCTAGATGCAGAAGAATTAAATGTCCCTCGGGATAAAAACTAGTTGGTTCTAGGTGTAAAAAAATTAAATGTAAAAGAGGATATAAAAGAATAGGATCTAAATGTGAGAAAATCAAATGCCCCTTAGGATAAATACTTATAAGAGGTAAATGCATAAAAATTAAATGTCCACCAGGATAAAAACTATTTGGATCCAGATGTAAAAAAATTAAATGTAGAAGAGGATATAAAAGAGTAGGAACTAAATGTGAAAAAATTAAATCAATATAATTTAGTAAAAAATGTAAACCTGGATTTATATTGGTAAAAGGTAAATGTGAAAAACTTAAACTTGGTAAGAAAACTTGTCCTAAAGGTTAAAGATATTCAATTTTTAGAAGAAAATGTATTAAAAGCAAAAAATCTGACCAAGATATAAAACGTCCAGGTTTATTATCAATCACAGGGAAAAAATCTTGTCCTAAGGGTTATATGTACTCAATTTTTAGAAGAAAATGTATTAAAAAAAAAAAATCAAGATAGGATATAAAGCCAAAAGCAATTTAAGCAAAAGGAAAAAAAAAATCAAGAGGTTTTTTACGAAATATAGTTAAAAAATAAACAGCTGCTATTATTAAAAAATAAAAAGACATTTAATTATAATTTTAAAAAAAGAAAGAAGAAAAGGAAAAAAAGGAGAAGGAAAGATAAAGATAAGAAAGAGAGAGATAAGAAAGAGAAAAATAAAGATAAGAAAAATAAAGATAAGAAAGAGAGAGATAAGAAAGAGAAAAATAAAGATAAGAAAGAGAAAAATAAAGATAAGAAAAATAAAGATAAGAAAGAGAGAGATAAGAAAGAGAGAGATAATAAAAGTAAATATAATCTTCCCAAATAGATAAAAATAAATAATAAATTTCTACTTAAAATTAAAAATTATAATCTTCGTAATAAAAACAGCTGACAGAAGATTAAAAAAAATTATAAAAATTTATAAAATAATCAGGGTTATTAACACCAGGTGAAAATCCATAATAATAATTAAATAAGGTATTAAAAATTAATAATTCTACTTTGAGAAAATAAATTAGATAAATTTTAGAAGAATAGAGATAAATAAGAGAATAAAAAAAGAAAGAAGAAGAATAAGAATTAAAGAAGAAAGAAGAAGAATAAAAAAAAAAAGAAAAATAAGGTCCGTTTGAAACACTATTTTTTAAAATATTTTGGTTTTTATGATTGAATGGAATAATTGAAAAAAAATAATCCCAAAAATATTATTCTAGATCTTCATAAATATGTAACGAGAAGTAAAAATTATGAATAAGTAATGTGATTTATGCCTTGTAACTGTTTATTAACATCAATATATAAAACATAATGATAATTATTATTGTTTTTTTGGAAATATTGAAACTGTGGAAACATGTGCAAATATTAATATTTTTGCTATTCCATAATACATAGCATAAGAAAATTTTATTCTTGATATGTACAAAATGACATAAATAATATATGATATTTAATAAAAACGTTAAATAAAATAATTATTGATTGATTTTGTTTATCAAATATAAAATTACAAAAATAAAAAATAAAAAAATATTTTTAAATTTGATGAATGTTAATATTGTAAATAATTGCGAAATACAGTTTCTATAAATGGTAAATAAATTTGTATAAAACCATAAAATAAAAATTTATCTTGTTATTATTTACGATATTAATATAATAAATATAATAATTTATCGTCATCATTAATATAAAAATATTTATTATTGATTGAAAATTATTATTATTATAAAATATCATAAAATGATAACATAGATAATAATTTTAATAATTTTGCAAAAAAATTAAAGGATAAATATTTAAAATAAATATGTATGAATAATTTTTGACAACAATCTATTATATAATAAAATTGAAATTTTTTCAATATATTTTTATTATATAGATTATATGAATAATAAATTAGATATTAATAATTATGTAAAATAATTTTAGATAAGAAACATAATACAAATATTCTTTTTTTAATACAATTTGTATATAAAAAGCCAAATATAGTTATTTTAATAATGGAAAAAAACATAAAAGAGAAGGAGAAATAAAATTTTCTTCATTAGAACAAAATTATATAATTTTGTTAGTAGAAATTTAAGATTTATATGATTTAATATATTATCGCATTGAGATGTTTAATAGTGATTTTAAATTTTGTAAAAGTTATAATGTAACATAATTATACGAATATTTGAAAACAAAAAAACAAAATATATAAAATTATTTTAAATTTAAATATTTAAGTGATAATAGCATTTATATTTATAATGACAATAATATATTATAAATAAATAATGATTTTTTATTATATAGAATTAACAGAAAATTTTTATATGAAAGTAAAATTAAATACAAGACAAATGATGACAAAATTGTTATTCTAAATTCTACATGTTCACATTAATTTTAAGTTTATATATATTTTTAGAATAATATATATAAACATTAAATATTAAATATTTAAAATGTAAATTTTTTTTACCCGTTTGTTTTAATTGATGGATGTATATATTATAAAAATTTTATGTTAATATCTGAAATAAATGATGTGATATTATTATAAGATAATTTTTCTATTTTTAAAAAACAAAATGATTATTATATTTTTTTACCTCAAGAAAATAATATTGTTAAATAATTTTATTGTGATAAAATAATAAAAATCACATAAAAATATTTAATTGTTGAAAGTAACAATAAATAACACCGTGTTTCTATTTCTAAATGAAAATAATCATATAACATTATTTTATTTTTTTATTATTGTATAATAAAATTGAAAAATTTATAAATCCTAACGTAAGAATATCTATATAATAAAAATGGAAGAACTAATGTTATAATAATTATTTGATTTTTAACAATCTAGATAAAATATCCAATAAATTTTATAAGATAATAATTTGGATTTTTTATAATAGTATGATTAAATATATATTGGTGGATCTTTGCCGATTCAAACATTAATTTAAAGAGACATAGATAATAAAATATAAATTTAATTTGGAGATATAGATGTTTATTCATAAAATGTCAATTTTATGAACTGGATATTTAATAAATTAAATCTTATCAACATTTAATAAAATAAAATAACATATAAATTTAATATACAAATTGATGAATTAAAAAAATCAAAATAAATATAATTAATATAAACTTATTTTAAAAATTTTTCTAGAGAAATATTATAAAATTACGATAATACATATACATGCGTAGGTTATCACCCATACTCATAATAATATGTTTTTTGTGATAAATTTATTGATTCATTAAAAAATAAATGTTTTATAATATAATGTAATTTATCCGACTCATACAGAATTTAAAAATTAACATAAAAAATTTAAAATTAATTTCCATAATATCAAATATAATAACAAAATAAAATTAATACATAAAGATCTTAAAATATTTTCGCTACGTATTAATATAGTAGCAAATATTAAGATAGAAATATATTATGTTAGGGCAATATTTCAGATTATACATAAATATTTAATAATTAATATAAATGTATAAAATGCGACAATATATAAAATTATTTATTATGTATTAATTGCAAAGAATCTATTTGGAATCAAGTGTAATCTTTTAATTAATAAAATTTAAATTTAAAAAATGTGTTTATTTTTGGAGGATTAAATGGTTTTGGAGAAATTATAAATAAAAATTTTAAATAAAAATATAATATAAAAACATAAGCTACAAGTAGAAATATAAAAGAGAATATTGTATAATTTGATCTATAATATGTAGACAAATATGATGAAGTAATAAAATAATCTTTAAATTATTAATGTATAATTTTTAATGCATATTAGACATTAGAAAATAATTAATAAATTTGGAATAATTAAATAAATGATTTTGACAAAGATTTATTATAATAAAGAATAAAAATAAATTTATATGGTTATGTAACTTTATTATAAAAACTTATTCATTATAGATAATAATAAATATAAAATAAATAATATGGTTATAATTAAGAAATTATATTAATTGTAATGGATGCATAAGAAAGTAAATATAAAGAAAAAGTGAAAGATGGAAAACATGTAGAATTAAATATAGTAAAAGGAGCTACTAAATAACTTTTTTATACTAATGCATAAATACTATAATAACTTGGTTTTTATATTTTATGTTTTGATCCTGGTTGGATGTCATATCATGGTATTAGTGTGTAATAAATAAAATCTAAAAGCAAATATTTAATAAATCCGTTATTTTGTTCTGATGTTTTGTTATATCAGATAATAAATATAAAATAAAATATTATGAGATTAATACAAGACAAAAATATTAAAGATTCTACAATATATGATACTATAAATAACACAGATGTGAATATAAATATAAACACTTCGCGTAAAGAAAAGAAAATAAAAATATTTATTATGGGAAATATTGGTGTTGGTAAAACCACATTAGCATAATCTTTGTAATAGATATTATAAGAATCTGATATAATACATGAAAATGTATAAAATAATGTAAAATTATAAAAATTTTATAATAATAAATACACTAAAGATGATTGTTATTGTTTTGAAAAAGAATATATGTATAATAAATACAATAATATTATAAATAATGACAGACATATGGTTATTGTTGATAGATCTTTAGAAGAATGCGAAATATTTTAATAAATTAAATTTGAACAATAATCATTGGATGAAAATTAATATAATATTCTTAAGAAAGAATTGTAATATTATATTAATGAAAAAAATTAATAAGCTTTAAATGAAATTCATATAAACATATATCTTTATTAAGATGATATATAAATATTATATAATAATATAATAAATAGAGGTAAAATAGACAAAAATATTAAACCATAATATTTAAAAAAATTAAATGATATGTATAGATAATATTTTTCAGATGAAAAAAATATTATTAATGTATCTAATAGACCTAAAGAAGAAATTTTAAATGATGCCTTGGATATATTAAAATGTCAAGGGGTTATATGATTATGAAAATTGAAATTTTTTATTTATATTACTTATATATTTTATATAAAAAATGAATTATTATAATATCAATTTATAAAAATTAGAAACTGATCATTAATATGAATAAGGTAAAAATAAATATTATTATATAAATATAGATTAATTTTTAGAAGAAGATATAGATTATTGTAATTTTATATAATAATTAAAAAATGGTTAAATAGAAAATGTAAAAGATTTTGATTAATACTATAAAAAAATATATAAAAATAAAAATAATAATTTTATAAAAATTAATATATTATAAGATGAATTAAATGCATGTAGAAATAAAATATGTTTGAACAATATCAAGATCTTTAATCATATATTTAAAAATTATATCCTAAATAATAAATATACTGGATATGTAGAAAGCATATTTGATTAAGAAAATGAAGAAATATAAACAATTGTTTCATAATATATCAGCATATATAAAGTTTAATTAGAAGTTCATTAAGATTATGCTGACAATGTATTTTTTTACTGGAACAGTGATATTAAAAAAAATACAACTAAATTTTTCTTTTTAATTTATGAAATATTAATATTATTTGGATAATTATGGAAATATAATATAACAAAAAATAAAAAATTTTCAGCACAAAGTAATGATTATACATATTATTATACAAAAAATTATAAGAAAATATTATAATAATGTATAAAAATTTTTATGAATGAAATAAAATATAAAATATATTTATCTGATATAAATCTTGTTAATATGATTCTATGGTCTTTGGATAATAATTTTATAAAAAAGTTTACTATTATAGATTTACATGAAAAAAATAATTAAATAATAGATAAAATAAAAAAATAATATAAAGTTACATATTATCATTAAAGTCATAATAATTATGATGAATATTATTATATGATTGAAAAAAAATGAAAAAATAATAAAAATTGAAAAATAATTTATCAAATTTATAATAATATATATAATATTTAAAGAATTATTAACATGAACTTTGTTAATTGTAATTGCACATAATATGAAAATGATATTTGTGTGTCATAATATCATTTATGCTGCTGTTGGAAATATGAAAGTAAAATTTGCAAATCATTAGATCACAGATGTTGTTGCTGGAGATATAAAAATAAAAAATGTTTATCTGATGAACATTAATGTTGCTGTTCTAGATTTGAAAACAAAATATGTAAATCTGTATATTATCACTTATGCTCTTGTAATATTTGGGAAAATAAAAAATGTTTATCTGAAAAACATAATTGTTCTTGCATGGTATTTGAAAATAAAAAATGCATAACTGATTATCATTTTTGCAATTGTGACTCAATTATTAATAAACCATGTCTATTACATAATAAATGTAAATAATATAATTAAAATTAATAATGTTTTGGTTTATCTAGACATAGTGATTGTATTAAAATGTCAAAAATGATAAATATATTATAAATTTATAAATATAACTCTATTTATAATAAATATTTTAGAAGAGAAATAAATTATGAAATATTAAATTTATAAATTTGAAGAACGAGATTTAAATAATTAATGATATAAAATAAAATAATTAATGATATAAAATAAAATAATTAATGATATAAAATAAAATAATTAATAATATAAAATAAAATTATATAATATAAATTATTCTCGTGTAAATATATTGTGAATAAAGAGAATAATAAATTTTATTTATTAAAAATAATAATATAACACGAGATAGATATTATATATATAAAAAAAAATGAAATATTTATGTAAAAATTTTGAAAACACAATAACTGTAAAAAATATGAAAAATATAAAAATTAATAAATGTATTATATATTATAGAAAAGAAATAAATCATAAAATTGAAAAATATTTTATCCCAAAGTACATAGTTACATAATTAATAAAAATAAAATACATAGAACAAAGCAAAAATATAAAATACATAAAGCAAAATAAAAAATATAATAAATAATCAATATTCTATGGATTAAAATAACTCTTGTAAATGTAATATAATATGGCGTAATGTAAAATGTTTACATAATGATCATATATGTATTTGTAGGGAAACTCATAAAAAATGTTTAGCAAATGAACATAAATGTAAATGTCCTGTAAAAAATGTAACAGATTGTTTATCTGAAAATCATAACTGCGTCTGTTAAAATTTTAAAAATAAAATTTAATGTTTTTCTTAGAATCATTTATGCACATGTAAAAAATTTCCAAATAAAAAATGTTTATCCAATAAACATTTCTGCACTTGTAGAAAGTAATCTGAAAATAAAAAAAAACGATGCAAATCTAATAGACATCTTTGTATTTGTTATAATGATAATAATATAAAATGTTTAGCAAAATCACATAATTGTAATTGCAATAAAAAATTTATCAATTACTAGAGATAATGTCTCAATAATAATAATCATTCTTGTATATGCAAGATAAAAAAAACAGAAAATTGTTTATCTAATTAACACGATTGTAGTTGTGCTTATTAAAAAGGTATAGGATGTAAATCTGATATTCATGAATGTACTTGTAGATATCTTGGTGATTTTATGTGTTTATCGTTAGAACATAAATGTAATTGTAATCGTATATAACCATCCTTAATAAAAAAATAATGTTTTTCTGATGATGGACATTTCTGTGTATGTAAAACAGATTATGGAACAGAATAATGTTTATCTAGTTATCATGAATGTTCTTGTAAAATTTAACCTGATGAATGTTTATCAGAAATTAGACATATTTGTGTTTGTTCCTTATTTCCAGGTAAATGTTAAGCTATTTTACATAAATGTGTTTGTGTTCCATAAAATGGTAAATGTATATCCGTTAACCATGATTGTTCATGTATTTTATAAGATGGTATATGTTTATCCTGGAAACATGGATGTGCATGTAAATATTATAATAATTCTTAATGTTTATCACAAGAACATTTTTGTAATTGTGAGACTTAAAATAAGAAACCATGTCTAAAATGTAATGTATGTAAATAATCCAATTATAATTTTTAATGTTATAGTTCTATTAAACATAGCAATTGTAAGAAAATAAAAAAAATAATAAATATCTCATATATTTATATCCAAGGATTAAATTATAATAAATATTATAGAAGAGAAATAAATCATGAAATTATTAACTTTTTATTTTGAAGAATAAATAATATAAAATTATATAATATATAAAAATTATGAAAAATTATGAAAAATTATAAAGATTATAAAAAATTATATATAAAGATAAATTATAAAAAATATAAATTACTTCCATTGTAAATATAATGTAAATAGGAGGTAATAAAAAATAAATTTTATTTATTATAAATAAATTATGTATAATAATATAATGTAAGATGATATTTAACAATTATTTGATGATAATATTACAAAATAAAAATTAGACGAATATATGTAAAAATTATAAATATCTTAATATTAAGAAATAATTTTTTTTTAAAAAATAATACAATATATTTCATAAAATTATACTATAAATAATCTGAAATTATTATAATATATAATTGAAAAATATATATGCCCTAAAACCCCCATGCCTTAAAAATAATAAGTTTAATCATAAAATAATTTCTATAAATATGTATTTCATCTAACTACTAATATGTTCCAAATATATAATGTAAATTATTATAATTGTGACAATGTTATAAATTAATATTTTGGTTAAAATAATACTTGTTATATGGCTAAATATTTTTTTTTTATTCTTTATTGTAATTATTTATTTGAACAAAATTAAATACCAAGAAATACCACTCTAATGGATAAATAATATAAATTTTCATATTCTAAAAATTTTGATGAGGTATTAGCCTAGATAATATTCATAAAATATAATAATAGATATATAATAAACAAAAACATATCAAATAAACATGATTCAAAAGATTTATATTTATTTCTTTATTGTTTAGAGAATAATATAATAGAAGGATTTTATGTAAAAAATCAAATGATAACAAAAAATAATGTAATTTTTATTAAAAATAGTATAATGGATAAAATTCCTGATTTAGCGTATAAAAATGATATGAAAAAAATTTTAGATAATATCATATAAAAACATAAATAAAATACAGATATGTGTTTTTATTTTTATGAATAATTTTACTGATAACAAAAAATTATGATAAGAAAATAATAATTTAATATTAAAAATATTAATAATAAAAAATATATAAACAATAATAATCATCATGATCCGTGATCAACAGATAAATTTATAAATATGTATCCATATTTTTCCTCAATCTCTTGCTTTTCAATACTACAAATTAATTCATACCAAATATCAAATTTACTAGATTTTGCCTTATATATACAAATTATCAAGTCTTGTAAACTAAATATATTACCAATATTAATACCACTATAGAAATCAGATTATATAATCATATTATCTCTACTTCTATTATCAAAATTAATACCCCAATTATTTATTATAATTACTGGTTTTGACATTTTTATATATTTAAATTTGTCAAAAAATAATTCAGAGACATTATCAATAATATATTCAACATCATTATCTTTATTAAAATATTCTTCGTAATAATATTCGTCTTATTATATATCCTGATATTATTAATTATCAGAATTATAACCGAGAAAATGGATTAAATTCGGGTGAAAGGAACCCTCGCTTTCAGATTCTTCTTCTGATTAATTTTCTTCAGATTCTTCTTTTGATTAATTTTCTGATTAATTTTTTTCTGATTAATTTTCTTCAAATTCTTCTTCTGATTAATTTTCTTCAGATTCTTCTTCTGATTAATTTTCTTCAGATTCTTCTTCTGATTAATTTTCTTCAGATTCTTCTTCAAATTCTTCTTCTAATTCTTCTTTATTTTCATCTGATTGATCTTCCTCTTCAGTGTTTTTTTTATATAATTTACCATTCATTTTTATATGTTTTATTTTATATTTACGTAATAAATCTAAATATTTAATATAATAATTAAATATCATCATTAATTTATTACATTCAGTCGGATTTTACCATTCAGGTTTATCGTCATAATGTGATTTGGGATACAGTTATATATATTGATATAATTATTTCATTACATCTATGCTGACATCTTTTAAGACACATATTTAATCATTATCTATATTATCATATATATTTACATTTTTTAAATAATCTCTTTTATAATTGTATATAAGATTATCATAATATTAATTTATAAAATTTTTTTATTGTTAAGGAATCATATTTTATATTATTTCAACAATTTTTTCCTATCTATAATTATAATATTTTCTTAAATTTTTTACTATATACATTATATTTTGTTTTTGATTTATATTTTATGATAATTATTCTATTTAATAATAATTATATAATTATTATGTATTGTTAATATCATGATATTTTTTTATCTATTGATAATTTGTTTAATATATATAAAAATTGTATTTTTTTATTATATTTAAATAATATATATAATTTTTTATATTAGTACCCACCAATATAATTTTCCATTAAATATTATTATAATGATATTATTAATATTATTAAAATTATTCAAAAAATTAATCTAAATTAATTTTTTTATATATCTAAATTATTATATAATTACCCTGAGTTTAAATATCTATATTAGGATATTATATCATCAAATCAAAAAGTAATTTTTTTTATTATTTATCGTTCATCATATGTATATTATAAATAGAATATGTTATATGATACATTTTTTTCAATTTTATATTATGAATCAAATTAGGAAACTAAGGATTTCATGATTGATTTCTCTTCTATAGTTTTTATTATAATTTACATGATGTTTATACACTTATATAATACTGAGAATTTTTTCTTTTGAAATACAATGAGAATGTTTTCCCATATTTTTACAAAAATGTTCCTTAAAAGGTTTTCCGCATCTATCATGAAATAAACATGGTCCAAAATTATAATAATAATATTAACAATTGCAATAATGATCATTAGATAAACAGATTTTTTTTTGATAATGATCTTAGCAAATACATTTATGAGCCGAGGATAGGCACTTTCTATCATAGTCACATATACATATATGTTTTTTTGCCAGGCATATAAACTCATAATTAAATGCCTCGCATAAACAGTTATGTTAATTAGAAAGACATTTATTATTGATTTCAAGATAACAAATGCAAATATGTACATCAGATAAGCATTAATAATTCGTTTCCCAATTACAAATACATAAATAATTATTAGAATTATATATATAATCATAATTCATCAACATATTATCATATAAAAAAGAAGCAATAAATTATTATATTTTTTGTAACTTTTGTTTATTTACTTTTATAAATTCTTTAATTTCATCTTCGGTATATTTTTCATAATCCATTATTTATATTATTTTATTTATATTAATTATTTTTTCAATTTTAATAAATATAAAAAATTAAAAAAAACACCATACAAAAAAATTGCATAAATGTAAGATTAAACAAACAACATAATCTCAATATCCTTTAAAAGTCATTTTTAATCCAGACGCTGTATTATTTCCTATTTATGTTACATCTATTCTTATTTCATCATCATCAGCTATATTATTATCACCAATTACCATTTAAGTAGCCGCTGTAACATTTGTTCTTTCATTATTATCTATAGTTATTAATGTACTTAATATACTTACAGTATTTTTTTTAACATCTACAGTAAATATAGTTCCTGATGTCTATTCATTTGTAAGACTCATTCTTATATCCGTCAGAATGAAATCCTGCGGAGATCTAAAAGTATATTTTCCATTTCCTTATGTAATAGCAGTTGTTTCGTCTCCTATAGCTATATGAATTATATTTCTAATAGTATTATCATTTACTATTACATTATTTCCCATATCTAAATTTCCAGTCATAAAATTACTTCCATCTACTGATAATTTTCCACTTATATCAGTAGCGCTTGATCCTCCTCCACCAGATCCAAACTTTCCTGCTTTTATAAAAGTAGCATTATTTAAATCGGTTGTTCCTTATTATATTGCTAAATATCCTATTAAAATTCCATTAGATACAAAACTAGGTTCTATAATAAAAGCCTCATTATCAATTGCAGCTATTGCTTCATCTTTACTCGCATATTCATTCTATCCCGGTTAAATCTTTAATTCATTTCCTAAAAATGAGAAAAATCGTTATACCGTCCATTTATTGTTAGATACAGTAGTTCCAGGATAATTAGTTCCATCATCGAATATATTAGGATTTACATCTGTTAATGTTAAAATAGAACTTGTTTTATTGTACATTCTATATTAAAATACCCCACCGGATGATGTGTCTATTTATGGTAATAATGTTTTATGAGGATCTTTTATATTATTACCATAATTACTTCCTGGTGCAAATACTATACCAGTAGATTTTAAAAGTTACATAGCACCCGTAGATTTAAACATTTCATTTCCTTATATATTTATAAATCCTATAGCATTGATTAAATCAGATAATTAATTAGGTACCCATTTAAGTTGTAATTATTATTATTCTACAGAAATAATTTCATTAGTGACAAGATCTACATGAACTAATACTCCAAGACATATAAAGTCTCGCGCAGATTAACTATTTGGTCTATCAGCAGATACTGCTATATTTCCATTTGTATCTATAGATACAAATGTTATAATTCTTGTATTTTTAAAACTAACAGGAGTTCCTCCAGGTTAAAGTGGTGCTGGGTCAGTTATTTATATTTCATCCTATGCATTCCAATTAATTATTTTAGTTTTACCATTTATATCTGTTATAAATCCAGTTCCAGCGTCTATTTTATATTTAGTATTATCTATTGTAGCTAATCCTAATAATCCTCCAGAAATTATACCTGTTCCCATATCTTCTACTGATATAATATTTTCTTGTCCAGAATTTTCTAATTCATATAATCTATTATCATCTTTATAATATAATCTTTATTTATTAGATTATGGATTAGCTGGTGCGCTATTTAACTTATTCAATTCTATAGAATTTATTTCATTTATATTATTATCATTCATATTTAATTTTTATAATATGTTGATACTATCATTTCCTGTACTCGTATCCACAGATACGTAATTTTATGTTCCATCAGACAGAATAAGTGCTTAATTCTAATTACCAGGTATAATAATTTTATTATTACCATTTGCTCCATTCATGGTAATAATTGCATTATCTAATTAAAGTTGATCTATATTTATATTTCCTGTATCAATTGAATTGATATTTGTTATATTATTATTTCCTAAATTTAAATTTCCGGACATTGGAATTGATCCATCTAATTTTAATCTACTGGCTACATTTATATTATTTTGATTTATATATTGTTAATTTACTATAGTCATTTTTTTGTTAAATATAGTCTCGTTAAAAAATTTATCCCCATTAAATGTTCGTATGCAATCGTTGAAGAATGGATTGGTTCCACTTTCTAAATCTGATTCATCAATATATATTGATTGTTTTTACTATCCAGATACAGCGGGAATTTTAAATGATAAATTCAAAAATTGATCTACTTCAGATAATCCTCCTGATGGAACAAAATTATTTAAATCTATAGGTTACAATTAATGACATTCAATACTTCCATCTACTTTATGTATTATTTTATTATTATTTCCTATACGAAAATTACAAATATTATCAGTTAAATTATCTTCATTAATAATAAATAACGTGTCCGTATCATATAATAATTATGATTTAAGTACATTATTTGTATAATATTTTAAATTAATATCATTAATTCCTTCAGTATTGATTTCTAAACTATTATTGGGTAATATTTTTTTTGGTACAAGAGTTATTTTATTGTCTATATTTATTTATGTATCATCATTTTATATATTTTTATTAAGAGGGTCTAAATTAATATAATTATTATTATCGGCATTATCATATAACGTTAATTAATTAGTATAAAATTATGAATTATTGATGTTTTCTATTTTAAATAGAGAATTATTTAATGTCATAAATACTTCGTCTTATGCTTTGTTACGTAATAATAATTAATCTGTATTAAAATTAATATTATTGATATTTTAAACATCAAGTTAAGCACCGTTTAATTATAGATAATTACTTGTTTCTGCTTTATTACCTATATTTATTTAATCCTGGTTTATATTAAATTATGTATTATTAATATTTAGATAATTATTTGTATTATTTTTATTGTAAATATTATAAGTATCTGTATAATTATTAACAGCATTTGTATTTTCTAATTTAAATTAAGATGCATTAAGAGTTATATAATCATTCGCTTACATTTTATCTGATAAAATTATATTGTCTGAATTAATTTAGGTATTATTTAGATTATCTAATAATAAATTTTATGTAGTATTATTTATATTTAAATATTATAATGTATTTTATTCATTAGAAATATTTAATAAATTTGTTTTTATATCATGTTATAAACTTTTATTAGATAAAATTTTACCAGTATCATTAAATTCTGTAAATTTATAATTAAATAATTTATTGCCAAATTATATCTAATCCGATTTTAGATTTATATTATCTAAATTTTAAATATCACATACACCTCCTCCAGAAAGATTGATTAATAAATTATTGCTTTATCCAATTGAAAATATATTTTATATATTATTATACATATCGGTAAATGTATTAGTAATAATCGGTGAATTATTATTATTATCAATATCCATGATATTAGTTCCTAAAATATTATTCCATAATATTCTATTAGCTTTATAAGTAATTTTAGGGTTTACCAGTGCTGATTCTATTTTTATCAAATCCAGTGTATCATTTTTATTAGATAATATAATATTATCACTTTAAATTGTATTATTTATCATATTTTATATTAATAAATTTTTATTCATAGTATCTATTAATAAATAATCTTCTATAGTAGAAAGAACTTTAAATTAATTTTCTGTATGTACCTCAACCTTATCATTAAGACATCTAATATATAAATCATCGGTTTCATTTTTTAATTATATATCATTTTTGTTAAATTATATCAACTAGTTGTCTATTTCAAATCTTTTATTTGTATTTGTCTTATCATATATATTAAAAATATCTGTCTCATTATGTATTAATCCTGTATTTGTAATTTATATGCTATTTGCATTATTATATATTAATTATTTTTCCTATAAGTCGTTGCCCCCTATCAATGTAGATAATACTATTATATTAGGATCTCCTCCTTATCCTTTCAATTCAAAATTTGCAGGAAGATATGTTTCTTTAAGATATGATAATCCTTGCAAAGTTTTAAGTAATAAATTTTTATATATAATATTATCTGTGTTAGATGAGTCTTAACATATAGAAAAATCATTATTTAAATCTACACTTTTTATTCCTAAAGTGAAATTATTAGTAAGATTATTCCATTTATGTTTATACACTTATAAATCTGTTAATGCTGTAAATTCATTATTATCCATAATTTCTTATGAATCATTGATATATTATAAGTGATTTCCTGGTTAAGAATAATCTCCTGTAGTATTTATTTATGACATTAAATTATTATTTACCTAATTTTTAAATTGTAATATGTTAAGAGCTATGGCGTTATTAGTCTATCTATTGTCTAATATAAAATTGCTTGTATTGTGCAATATAGAAGAAATAGGAAGAATTGTACTAAAATCTGTATCGTAAAATTATATTTCTGCTCCTAAAGCTTTATCAATAATTTTTAAATATGTTTCTGAGTCATTATTTTCTTTTAAAATATTCACTGATTTAAAATTATATCCTTATTAAGTAGCATTTACATAAACCCCTTCATCAGATAAAGATGTATATTTTAATTTTTATATATCTATTTTATTATCCTATATGTATGGATTGATATCCTAAGAACTTATTAAATTTCCTGAATTATCTTTTATTATTACATTATTATTAGATAAATTTGTAGTATCAAGATCAGTAATTTCATGATTATGAGTTGTATTTGATTTAGTATTTAATATAGTATCTATATATAATTTATCATAAACATCTGTCGAATTTGCTTTTAATGCAATATTTGTAGTATTTGTATTAATATTATTTGTATTTGTCTATATATCAATTATCGCTGTACTCAGTTAATTTGTGTTGCTTATCTATTGTGTTTATAAGTTTGTGATCGCTCCAGAATTATTATTTATTAAATTCGTATGATTAGTCAAGGTTATTGTATTATTTTATATATCTGCAGCATTATCTTGAATGAATAATAAATTTTAATTTATATTATTAGTATTTGTTTATATATTATTATTAGCCGTGCTTATATTATTAGTATTTGTTTATATATTATTATTAGCCGTGCTTATATTATTAGTATTTGTTTATATATTATTATTAGCTGTAGTAATGTCAGTTTAGATATTAATAATATCATTTTATATAGTATTTTATGTCGTCTATAAATTTTAAATATTTGATATATTTAATCCTTATTAGGTACCAATAGTGTTTATATTATTTTAATTAGATATTATATTCAGAGCATTTGTATTGATATCATTTATGTTGGTTGTTATTAAACCTCCTTATGAATTTTATGTAGTTTATAACGCATTAATATCTAATTATGCTTAATTCATATCAGAAGTCAGACCTGATATTATAGGAATTTATTATTATAAAGGAATTAAGTCATTTTATAATGACAATGTTGCATTAGAATTTACTGTGATTAAATTATTGTTATTGGTAATATTTGTTATATTGGTATTAATTTAATCCTGTAATGTTGTATCAGTATTTTGTAAATTTGTAATATCAGTATTAATGTTAATTACATCTGTTTATAATGTAGAAATATTATTTTTATTTAAAGTTACTTAACTAAGATCTACTCCTGCTACTATATCTAAATCTTAATCTAATTATTATATTTATTATTCTGTGGTATCTTTTAATGTTGTTACTGTATCTGTTATTTCTTTATTTTACTGATTAAAAGACGTAAGAACTTATCTAAAAGACATATATAAAATTAAAAAAAAGATATAAAAAAATCAATTATTAGTTTTATGTTAAAATTGATAGATGGAATATTTTTAATTAATTTATTCATTATTATCTTATGTCATTATTTTATTATTATCTTATGTCATTATTTTATTATTATCTTATGTCATTATTTTATTATTATCTTATGTCATTATTTTATTACCATCGTCTTATATTTTTGTCCAAGCATTATTTTCTTATTATGATATTTATTTTAAATCTTAAATTTTTGATAATAATATTTTATTATCTTGTAGAATTTATTATTACTATTACATTATATTTTTTATCTATTATAAATTATTTTATCCATAAATTATTTGAATAACTTCATCATTTCTTTAAATTTTTATGTCGGGATCTTATATTTCTATTATTGATTTTTCTTATTTAAATATATTACAACCCATATATAAAAATAAAATATACTATTTATATATAATGAATCATAATAAATTTGATACATTAATAATGACAATATCTCTTATATTTACCATTCTTTTAATATATATTTATACACTTAAAACTATACTAGCTACAAATGCTGTTATAATTCTTATAGCAACATTTATGTTGTATGTTGCAATATATACCATTGAATCGTTTATTTTATAATTTTTGGGATCAAAAATATTTTTTGGTTTATTATCTCTATAGGGGATTATTATCACCTATCAATTGATATAAAGAATTAGATAAATATGATCATAAATTATGTAATGTATTAATTTATTATTATATTTATTATATTAATTTATTTTAATCATCTAATTAATTTTATAAATCAGTATTTTTTTATTCTAATTATTATATTTTATTATCTTATTCTATATTTTTTTCTTCAAGTTTTTTCTTTTCTATATTGTTACATTTAATATAACATTATAATGCTAAAAAATTTTACATATTAAATTTATCTTTATCTACAAATAATTTTTTTTCTTATGAATTCATCTTATAATATTATTCTTTTATACATTCTTAATATTTACTAAGTTATTAAAGATCTTATGCTAAAATTCCTGTAGAAATTTCATTATCTTATTAGTTTAAGAATTTATAATTATAAAATTATAATTAAAGAAATTAATCTACACAGCCAGATTCTATACATTTTTAAATATCTGTTTTTAATGTTTTATCTGAAACTGCTTGATATCCTCCTGTACTTGAACTTATTGTTGCTTTTACCACATTAGAAAAATAAAATGCAGTATGTTTGTTTTATACAGAATGAAAAAATGCATGATTTGAAGTATTTACACCTATATGTACTTCTGTAGGACCAGAAGCTCTTCTATAATGTGTTTCAACAAAATCTCCCGCTCCAGATACAAAAAAAGATGTACCATTTGTTCCTGTTAAAGTATCTCCTCCTCCTGATAAACTATTTATTTATGATTAAAGACTATTTAATGTAGTTTATAATGTAGAAACATCAGCAACTACATGACTATGACCATTATTACTTTTTCCATCTAGAGAAGTTTGTAAATTAGTAACATTAGCAATTGTATGTGTATGTCCTGTAGCACTTTTTCCGTCCAAAGCTGTTTGTAATCCTATGGTATCGGCTATTACATGATTGTGTCCGTTATTACTTTTTCCATCCAAAGAAGTTTATAAATTAGTAACATTGGCAATTGTGTGCGTATGACCATTATTACTTTTTCCATCTAGAGAAGTTTATAAATTTGTTACGTCAGCTATTATATGTCCATGTCCAACATTAGATTTTGTAGTTAATGTAGTGTTTATATTACTTATATCTGTTGTATGTGTGTTTAACGTATTATTTTATGTAGTGTTTACGTTTTATATATTTAATATATCGGTATCATTATCAATTATTGCTAATCTATTTAATTCTATTTATGATCCTTAATTAAGATCTAAATTATTTATTGTAGCTATTTATGCGTCTATATTCGCTAAAGTATCATCAGTATTATCATTTATAACTTTTACAGTTTAACTTAACGATCCTATTGCCTATCTTAATCCGTCAGCCATATATAATATAATTTTTATTTTAAAAATATAAAATATTATATAATAATGAACTTAATAGACAACATAGTTTAATATCTTTAAAATAACTGTGACTAAAAATTTACTATATAATAGATCGAAGAAAAAATACAAAATAATGAGGAAAAAAATAAATTATAGATAATAAATTAATTAAAAAAACATAAATACATTTTATATGAAAAATAAAAATAATTATTATTTTATTATGATGTAAATGCTTAAAATATAAAATAATAATAATAATAAGATTTTTAAGTTAAAATATAAGAAATATTCAAAAATACAGATAAAATAAGATTAACAATTCTTTAAGAAAATATATAATGTCCCGACAGATATATTTTAATGTAAATTCTTAAATAGATGAAAAAAAACGGAGATATAATATTTGAAAAAGATTTAGAAATATTATATGTAAAAAAATTTTTATCATAATAGGAAGAATTAATAATTGAATAAATTAAAGAACTTTTAGATGGATAACCAATGACATAAAAAAACATCCTATAATATAGATTTTAGCACAGTGGTTAAAATATTGATAAAATTTTAAAAATAATGAAAAAACGTAAAAACATTATCAGTAATATAATAGGAAATTAAAAAGTATTGTATAATAATGGTTAAGAAGAATTTTTTAAATAAATGTAAGAAAAATTTTTATAAGAATAAAAAGATTTAATTTAATATTTGAAGAATAATAATAGATAAAAAATAAATACTATAAGAGATAAATTTCCTCAGTATAGATAATTAATTAATTAATTGAATAACGATTATTGTATGAAAATTATAGAATATTAAAAAATTGAAGGATAAATTTATGTTTATTATGATGAAAATAAACGAGATAATTTAAAAAATTAAATAGCATTAAAATTAGATTTATTTAGAAAATTAGGCAAAAAAAAAATAATTAGATATTTATCTAATAATAAATACCTACAGGTATTTTATGATTTAATTTAACCTCTTGAGGAGACAGATTCAGAACTTGATGTTTCAAAGGTTGTTTGAAAAAATTGAAAAAAACTAACTGTCTTAATATAATAAATAATATATACATAATAGTATATACAAAACATCTCCAAATATGAAATCTTCGATTTCTAATATTGGCCACAGAGATTGTTTTTTTATTTTTATTATTTTAATTTAATTTTCCCAGATTAGATTAGAATAATAGGGATTGGGAAATTTTTTTTATGGCCAATTTTATTGGCAAAGAATTTATAAAATTGAAAAATTTTATATTTATCACATGTATAAATCTTATATAATAATGTCCAAAATATTTTCTATTGATAATGAAGAAATCATTTTATATTTTTATATATAAAATAATAATGTTTATGTGAATATTAATTCCATATTTGATAAAGAACTTAAAATAAGAAATGATAAAATATAACATAACATATAAGCATAATTAAAATATTCTTCAAAAAAAATAAAATTAAATTTAAATTAACTAATTCCTATGTAAAATAATAATTAAGAAATAATAAAAATATTACATAATACACCCATGATAAAATTTTATATATAAAAGACATAATTAGAAAAATAAATAAATAAAAATGAAATTATATTTATTAATGATTAGACTTCTTGGATACATATGGATGTATTAGTAAATATTCTTGATATCATATTTATTAATCTTTAGGATGAAATTTATTTTTTTATTTAATTTTTAAAAAATAAAATAAAATATTTATAATGACATCATATTGTATTACTATATTTAATAATATTTTAAATATTAATACTCTAAAAAATTCTTTATACAGGAGATCCTTGATAAAATTCATCTTATTCCTTATGATTATAATCTTAATCTATAATTTATGAATCATAAATTAAAAATTACTTGCATCCAGGCCATTGAAAAATAATATCATTATTTTCTAAATAATTTTATTATTTTTTTATACTATCTGAATGATAAAATTTACTTTTTTGTATTTATTTTGTCTATTAATTTTTCTCGAGATGTTTTTCTATTGATGGAATTTACTCTTATGTCTTTGATAACGATATAGTATTATTTTATTATTCCTCTTCCTTATAATTTTTCTATTTTGATTTATTACATCCCATATATAAAATTTATCTATAATATTATATATTTATATATGTATTCTTTTGATGATTATTAATAAATATACATACATAATTTTAATATAGTTATGAATAATATTTATTAATTTAATAAAATATTTAAACGTTATGTTAGAATTGATGATATATATAATTAAGAAAAATTAATAACAGAAGATTAATAAAAAGACATCAATGATGTTTTTTAAAATTAATAAATATAAAAAGTTTTTAATACATTTAGTAAATCATCTTATATAGAAAGAAAAGGAAATTTTAAAGGTATCTATTTTGATATTTATATTTTAGAACATATAATTGCTTATATTTGTCCAAATTTATTAAAATAATATCCTAATTTAATATAAGATTTAAAAAATTAATGTAATATAAAATGATAAATCATTTATATTATATTTTTGATAACGATACTTCGTTATTTTATATTTTTGATAACGATACTTCGTTATTTTATATAATTTCATTATAACATATTTTACATATTTTTGTGAATAATTTTTTATTTCCTTATTATATTTATGTAAATATTTTTTTTCCTTTACATTTAATACATATTGGGGAATTATCTAATAATTATTAAATTTTTTATTATATAACCTAATCCATATATAATTATAATCATTTTTTCTTTTTAATATCTTTTATTGTTTATGTTGTAACTTTAGTTCCAGTATTATATTTAATACTTGTAACATTTGTTTTTTAAATATTTTTAATAGTATTTTTTTTTGGAGGCATTATATAATTTTGTTTGTTTTTTAAATAATTAAAATTAGATATAATATTATAGTATATATTTATATAAAATGAAAAAAATTAGATATAATATTATAGTATATATTTATATAAAATGAAAAAAATTATATAAATGGATAAATATTAATATTTAGAAAATAAAATAATGGGATTAGAAAATAAAGTATAAAAATAATAAAAAACTATTGATAAATATTCAGAATAATTTGATGATATAAAAAATTAAATAGATGAATTAGAAGATATTTTTTAATCTAAAATAGAAAAAATTATTAAATATTGTTAATAAAATAGAGAGATAATAAAAACCAATAAACATAATATAAGTGTTATTGTATAATAATTGGAAAAATATTCTGATTAATAAAATAAAAATAAATAAAAAAATAAAAATAGATAATAAGAAGATATATTATATGAAGATTTTAAAAATGATCAAATAAATAAATAATATTATGATTAATATTTAAAAAAATAATATTAAAATATCTTAGATAAATATTGTGAAAATAATTGTGGAATAACTTATATAGATATTGGAAATGGGAAAGAATATGATATATAAAATGATCCTAAATATTTAAAATAACATAATATTGATAAATATTTAAATTATGAAAGTTTGATAAAAAATGAATTAGGATTATATATATAGTAAATATCACCAAAAGTTTTTATATAATTTTAAAATTAATTAAAAAAAATACATTAAATGATTATAGATGATTATAAAAAACCTAGATTGTATAATTAAAATGGTATTTATGATGAAATGTAAAAATGTAAATTTATTATCTATATGAATTATATGTGTGAAAAATATTAATGAATATTATATTAGTTTAAAAAATATTTATATATATATAATGTATAACGGTTTTTAAATAATAGAATATGCAAATATTGAAGTTATGAGCATAAATATATAAGATTAAACTTATATTCGTCTTAATGATTTATATAAAGAAGAATTAAAATATAAATATACATAAGAAATAAAAAATCAGAAAGAAAAATTTTCATAAGAAGAATAATAAAAATGGATAGAACTTTAAGTGAAAAATAATATAAAACATCTGTATCGAGTTATTAATACAGATATGATAAAAAATTCTATATAATAATATTAAAAATAATTGAATATTCAAGATGATTAAGTTATGACTAATATAGATAATAGTTATAATTCAAGAAAAAGAGGAACATATTTTAATATAAAAATGTTAGAAAGTGTTTTTATTAAATTCCCCTTTATAAGTAGTATAATATCTTAATAAAAAAATATAAATAATAATTAAATATAAGAAAAAGAATAATAATTGTAAAAATACCAAAAAGAAATAAAAGATATAGAGGTATCGTAGATATTAAATGCCGATGAATAATAATTAATAAAAGAATATAATTTTATGAAAAAAAATTAACAAGATTATAAGATAATATAATAATATAGTTTGGAATAAATATTATAATATAATAATATGTTCAAAGAATATATAGAAACAGAAGATTTGTTATATGATGTAGAACTTATTATGTAAAAATATAATTATAAAGATAATAAAACAAATTTTAAAAATAAAAAAATGAAAGGATTTATCGAAGACATAGATTATATAGAAATAGAAAATAAAGATTTCTGCCATGCCAAATTTGGCATGGCAGAAATAGAAAATAAAGATTTCTGCACTACTAAATTTAGTAGGGTAAAAATATAAAAAAATTTAGATAAAAAGAAACATAATTATAAGTTAACATTACTTACATAATAAGGACTTTTAAAGATATTATTATAATATGAATCTAAATATAGAGATTTTCTTATTTATTATTTTAATAGATATAAAATATTTTATAAAATGTAAAAAGATAATATAATAACTATACATTTAAATAATAAAAAATTAAATAATGATAATAAATAATTAGATAAAAATAATAAATAATTATAAATATAAAATGAAGATTTAATTGAAGATAATAACAAATATATTTAAATAATGGAATAATAATAAATAAAGATAAAAGAGAAGAGAAAAATTATAAAAGAATAAAAATAATTATTATAATAATTATCATTAGAAGAAAAAAAAATCAAATAATAAATTAAAGAAAAAAATATTATAATAGATAAATATAATTTAAGTAAAGATTTTCAAAATAAATTATAATAATTAAAGGATTCGTATGTAAAACCTAAAAAAGATTCGATAAAACTTTATTTATTTGAAATTATTGATGATAATAAAAAATATTTTAAAATAGGAAGGACTAAAAGAGATACTTAAATAAGATAAAGAGAATTAGTTAACGAATCTAAAAAATTCTTTAATAACCCATAATTTGATTTAATCTATAGTTTTATAATTTAAAATTAAAATTAAGAGGATAATATACATAATTAGATGAGATAATATAATATAAATATTAAAGATTCTAAAGAATATTATACTTATAACAATGATGTTCTTTAAATTTATCTTTATAATAAGGATATTTATGAAAATCTTTAATAAGAATTAGATAATAGAGAAAATTAATATATAAAAATATGTTAAGATAATAAAATAGAAATTAAGAGATTAACATAAAATCTTTCAGATTTATATTAAAATATAATTAATAAGGATAAGTAGTTGGATAATAAATAAAAATAATTAGATGATAAAACCTTTTAATTAGATAATAAATAGAAATAATTAGATAATAAATAATAATAAATAGATGATAAAACTTTTTAATTAGATAGTTAAAAATAATAATTATTAGATATGATTTAATAAAAAGATTAGTAATTATAGGATAAAGATAATTTAATCAAAGAATTAAGTACTAATAAACAATAAATGATTAATAATTTTATTATAAATATATAAAATTTAAAACCCCAATCACATAAAAATGCCTTATAATATTTATAATAATAAAATTAACTATAATGAATAATAAAATTTTATATTTAGGAAATAAAGATTTTTTATAGTGCTAGGTTTGGCGGAGCAGAAATATTAATAAATAAGGAAATTATTATAATATGAGATTAAATATAAAGATTTTCAGCTCCTTAAAATTCAGGAGCCGAAATTAAATAACAATCATAATGAATATTTTTTAAATAATTATTTAATATCGTCTTCGAAAAATACAATAATATCATTATTATATTATTCTTTATATATTTTACACCAATCATCACATGTGTAATATTCATTATTAATAAAATCTTTTAAATTTTCATATAATAATGCTCTATGATTTCCTATAAATCCTCTAATATTTTCTATATTAAATAAAACTTCAAATATTATTAACCATGTTTATTTAAGATTTATCATCTATGAATGACCTGAATTATAATTTTTTACTTTTATCAGGGTAAATTCTATGGCTTTTTAATTTATATCAGTTGTACTAACTCTATCAAATATATTTCCTTCTTTTAATAGATGTTAATTAAATTCTTTATATAAATCATCTATTATCATTCCTACATAGCTTTTTGCATTTTCTTATTCTTTTTAATTATTGTGAAGGCATGTTTAGATATATTTTTTAATCTTTTATCTATCATGTATTTATTTTTCATCAGAAATAGATTAAATAACTTATTCTTAAAAATTTTTTTATATATTATTTTCTTTTTTAAGCTCTAATAATTATTATTAAAATTCATATTATTTTTCTAATGTTGTATCATAATGATATTTATCTATAATTTCTGATATCAAACATGATAAATGAGGAAATTTAAACAAAATACAACCTATAATTTTTGTGTTAAGATATGTTCCTCTAATATGTTTATTATATTTACTATCTTTGATAAATATTGTTTGATGTTTATCTAAAATTTTATATTTTATATGTTAATTAATAGAATTTTATATTGTATCTGAATTTATGAATCTAATAAGATTGGACATTCCTAATTTTACTTATTTATTAATCCAATTTTATTATTCTTATGTAAATTATATTTTATCAAATTTGTTTATATGTATATTTTGTTATTTTGAGATATTCTACTACGTTAATATTAACGTAGTAGAATTTTATTTTTTCTTTATATCTGGTCCAGCTAATATTTACGTAGTAGAATTTTCTTTATTTGTTTATTTAAAGGTATTTTATTAATCTGAAATCATTTCTCCAGGATTTCCTTTTAATTCTTCTATTAATTATTCATCCGATAATACCTTGCATTAAACATTTTGTGATTTTTTAATATCGTCATCAAATATTTTCTCTCTCACTTCATTTTCATATTTATGTTTTAGTTCTGCGCGGTATAAATCATTAAGACGAAGATAAATATGGTATTTTTAAGTCTTCTCATCAAATATCTTTTAACTCATAACTTCTATTCCCATATAATTTATTTTATTGAAATCAAAATCATATGATTCTATAAAATTCAAACTAGAAAAGAATTTTGACTATTTTTTATTTTCTGATTTAAGTTATTATTATTCTTATAATAATTATTCGTATTTTCTTTTTAAATCTTATTCTTCTTTAGTAATCATAGATAACATTTATTAAAGACATTAATTATTTTCTTTATATAATTCGTTTACATCAATAAATTTTAAAACTATTTTTTCATCTTCTTCATCTTATATTTTTTTCATATGTTTATTCATTTCTTCATCAAACTAATATTAACGATCATTCATATTATATAAACATATATTTTATTTAAATAATTAATTATCATATTATTTAATTATACTTATATTATTATTTCATTAAGTCTATATAAATATAATCAAATTATTTTTTTATATTATCATATAAATATTTAAAAGGTATTCTTGAATTTTGTTTAAAGATGTTTTTAATAAATTTGTCTATATTTCCTCCAATCAAACCATTTTTAAATATTATGATTTATTCTAATGATGATTATTATTTTATAGATAATAGATTTAAATATTATGATATTAAGATCATATTAATTCTATGATATTTGCTTTTTGATAATAATTATGAAAAACAGTTATTATATCTATATTTTTCGTCTATTTCATCTATTAAAATAATTTTTTAATCAGTATTTTATATAAATTTTTACACAATATTATCTTGCCATCCCTAAATTATTTACAGATTTTCATTATTTATAGTATTCCATTAATGTTCAGAAGATATTATTAAAATATTTACTTTTTCGTCTTTATGTTACTAATACATTAAATATTTTATAATTTCTAAAGATAATAAAGTTTTTCCAGATCGTAATTTTGAACATATTAGTATTTTTTTTTATTACATATATAATAAAATATAATAAGATAAATATTTTTATCATGAAATAATATATTTGATACGAAAGATAAAAAAATTATCACTCTATATATAATATTAAATTTTATTTATTATTTAATTATTAAAAAAATAAATTTTTTATATTTAAAAAAATTATTAATTTATAATGTGTGTAAATTAATTTATCTATTTTATAAAATTGAAAAAAATATTATTCAAGGACATAAAATAATATAAAATTAGAACAAATCATGAGTAAAAAATTTTTATACCCTAAAGGCTTAAAAGTTCTAGATAAAAAATCTCGATTTTTTATAGATTATTTAGAAGAAATGTATCCAACATAAAAATAGGTTTTGATTTCTAAATCCATTAATAAAAATTTCTATATAATAGAACTTGATTGGTATTTTTTGGGGACAAAAAGTAGAAGATTTTTATGGTTAAGAGAATAACCAATGTTTTTAAGAAATTAATTTTTATGTGATTTTTGTGGTTAAGATATATTTCCATATTGTGATAGTTATGATTATTAATATGAAAATATAGTTTGTGAAAATTAAGTTCATGTTAGATGTCATTTATGTAACACTGAATGTCCATAATATCATGATATTATTTTCAATTTAGAACCTGGATAATAAATAATAACAAAGTCTATGTTATCTCTTATAAATGGTGATTATGAAAAAAAATTATATAGTATTATTCATCATTAATTCAAAAAATTAAGACATATGGATATGAAAAATATTTTAATGGGTTATATAACCGGAAGAAAAGATTTTTGGAGAAATAGAAAATGAAGAAATTTTGAATGATAAATAATATATAAAATGAATATAAATATAAATATATAAATATAAAAATTATTAACCCGTATTATATATGGCAGCGGGAGCCTGAAAACTTTGTTTTCATTAAATAATTATAATATTTAAAGAGTTATTTTTTTATATATAGTATGTAAAAAATATTGATTAACTAATAATATTTATGTGATTTAAATAATTAATATAAAAATTTCGATATTAAAACATCAAATAGATTTGTATTTGTATCATCTGATTGTGGAACAGGAAAACAACGTTTAATAAATAATTTTATATAATAATATCCTTAAAGAAAATATCTCCTAATTTGTCCAAGAATATCATTATCTTATTAATATTAAACATGTTTTAATAATAATAATATATAATCGATAAATTATTAACAATATAATAATATAAATAATCATAAATATAATAAAAAATCTATAATAAAATAATGTCAAGTATTTATATGTGGTTTATATTCATTATATAAATTAGGTGATAATATTACAGAATATTTTGATTCATTAATAATAGATGAATTAGATATGAATTTGCTAATATTTACAGAAAGTACTATAAATAATCATTATATATTTTAATGCCTAAAGACTATATTTAACAATAAAAATATTTTTACTTAATATTTGTTTTTGGATGCACATGTATAAAAATCTCATATTTAATTTATAGAACGTTTTTTACCATTAGATGAAGGTTATCTTTTTATTTAAAATTTATATCATAGATAAATTAATATATATTTTTATGAAGAAAAAGATTTTTTTTTATTTTAGATGAAAAAATATATAAAATAAGATTATAAAATAGGAATTTGTTGTATTGAGAAAAAATTTTTGGATAAATGGTATTATCAATTAATGACCGATTCTCCTGAAAAAAAAGGTTTGGTGATACATATTAGTGATGAAAAAGTTACCTTTAATTAATAAAAAAAAGATTTTTCTGTTAATGCTACTTAATATATATTAGATAATTAAATAGATTATGTAATGATAAATTCTGCAGTTTTATGTGGCCAAGATATTAATATAGAATAATATGATAATGTTTTTTTATATATTAATACAAAATATCACATTAGTTAATATTATTAAATGGTACATAGATTTCGAAAATTATAAAATCTTCATATTTATATTCAATATTAATAATAATATAAAACTAAATGTAATATACCATATGAATTTTAATAATCACACATAAATAAATAAAATATTATAAATAAATTTAAAATATAAGAAGAAAATGTATTTAGAAGAACTAAAAAATAATATTAGGAAATAGAAAAAATATAAAATATAATAGATTAATAAATAGATTTATCAGATACAGAATGATTTATATATGAGCAATAATAAATCAACTATTTTTATTTTTAGAAGAGATTTAAGAATTATTGATAATATTGGATTTAATTTTTGTCTAACGAATTATTAAAATATATATCCCATATTTATTTTTACACCAGAATAAATCAAATTTAATAAATATTCGTCAGATAATGCTATATAATTTATGTTTGAATCCTTAATATAATTAAAAAAAGATCTCAACAATAAAATAACATTTTTTTATTCAAGTAATGGAAATATAATATATGAAATAATAAAGAAAATATAAATAGATTCTGTTGTTACAAATTCTGATTATACACCTTATGCTATAAGGCGTGACAAATAAATAAATAATATTTGTAGATAAAATAATATTTAATTTATATAATTTCATGATTATTTATTGTTTCCTATGGGAAAATTGTTAAAAAATAATGGATAACCCTATGTGATATTTTCCTCGTTTTATAATAATGCAAAAAAATTCAAAATAAATAAACCGAAAAAAATAAATCCTAAAAATAAATAATTAAAAAAAATAAAATAATAATATAATATAAAATTTAATATTAAATTAAAAGATTTTATTAAAAAAACAAATTTAAATATTAACAAAATATTAATTGGCGGGAGAGATAATGCATAAAAATAAATGAAATAAATTAATAATTTTTATGATAAAAATAAAGATTAATTATCATATTAGACAACACTAATGAGTTCTTATTTAAATTTTGGCAATATTAGTATAAGAGAATTTTATTATTTTATTAAATAAAATATATCAGGTAAAAAATAGTTATTAAGATAATTATATTGGAAAGAATTTTATTAATATATTATGTTTTATAATGCTAAATGGGGAAATGTCTTAATTAAGTGGGATAATAACATATCTTTATGGAAAAAATTTAAAAAAGGTTTTACAGGATATCTTTTAATAGATGCTGGTATAAGACAACTTTATCAGGAAGGATATGTACATAATAGAATAAGATTATTACATTCTTCTTTTTTAATTCATATATTAATGATAAATTGGAAGAAAGGAGAAAAATTATATAGTAATTATCTTACTGATATTAATTATTCAAATAATACTTTTAATTGGTAATATATGATAACAGCAAAAAATAGTTATGATTTTACTAAAAAGATATTAAATATTTATGATTAATAAAAAAAATTTGATAATGATTGTTAATATGTGAGAAAATATTTGCCATAATTTTAGAACGTTCCAGATAAAATAATTTTAAAATGGGACAGGTATAATTAAGATCCAAAATATAAATAATTACATCCAGGTCCTATCGTAGACTGGTATGAACAAAAAAATTTATTACTTAAAAATTATAAGATAATGTGAAAAATGAAATTTTTATTAATCAATCATATAATGATATTAAAGAAATAAAACAATGTATTGCTAATAAGACATAAAAGTGTAAAAATTAATACAAGAAGTCATAAAATTTGATTCAAAATATTAAGGTATAATGAATAAATATATGTCTAATAATGATCTTTTATTATAAAAATTATAAAATTATATGAAGAAAATAAAACCAAAAGAAGAAATAAAAAATTTATGTTCTGTTTATAATTGTTCCAAAGATCATATTTTAAAAATCTCATCTTATTTTTAATTTTGCGAAGAACATAAAAATATTATATTTTTTCATAATTAAAGACATGATATAAAACATAATTCATTTAGATTTATAACTATTATGATAATTCCAGATTATACAAATTATAATCATATAGATGCTATTCATTCTTTTGATAGTTGTATTTTTAAAAATCTATTTTGGAATTGTAGTATTAATAAATAAAAAGAAATAATAGAAGAAAATAAAATAAAATAAAAATTGCTAAGAGATGAAAATATATATCCCAATATGACTGAAACATAATATATGTAATAATTATAAGGAGATTATGATGAGCCAATATTTTCTGATGATGAAGATAATTATGTATAAAAATAAAATTATGAAGAAAATTGGGAAGGCAATATTATATAGGTATAATAATATGGAAGAAGAAGAAAAGAAGAAAATATTAGAAGAAGAGAAAGAAAATGAATAAATTATATGAATATATAAAACTTATTAACCCGTAATGTATATATGGCAGCGGGAGCCTGAAAATTTTGTTTTCATTAATACATAATAAAATTTTTTATATTTTTTTATATAATATATTATGGATAAATATTATGTTTTAGATCCTATATAAAGAAAAATTTATATTGATTTTGTTGATAATATTTTATCATAGCTTGATAAAATTTAATTTGATTGTAATATTATTAGGATTCATGAAGTAATTTTGGATTATAAAAATAAATATTAATATGTATAATATGAAAATTATATAAATAGACAATAAGTATAAAAAACTTTTTATGAAATATGCATTATTATTGTAAAAGAAAAAATTAGAAGTAATTTTACAAGATCTTTATTATTTTATAAATTAAATTAATAATTATAGTTAATGATTCATAATATTTTTCCACCAGATGTATGTATCTAATTTTCAAAATAATAAAAACACAATGGTTAAATAAATAATTATATAATAAATTTTATGTATTTTATACTATCCATTGAATATTATTAAAAACAATAATACATATAGATGTTTTATTATCTTACAAAATATTTAGATAATTTTTATTTTGAATTTTCTATAATAACGTTATTAAAATAATAACAAAATAAATTAATATAAAGCTCATCAGCATATTAATTTTAAGCCATGAAAAAATCATAACTTGGTTAAATATATAGAAAAGAATTAATTTAGTAAATATTATAATAATGTACATGAATATAATAATTCTCATTCAAATAATATTTAATCTAAAGTTTATTTTCCTAATTATATTTTTTACAATTTCATCATATCATATTTTATCAGATGTTCAATTTTCCCCATATCAGCATTTTATAATAATCTGATAATATTTTTTTTTGTTAAAGGAATAAATTTATTTCTTAGAGATTCCAATAATTATATTAATTTCTCTTATAGATTATTATATGAATCTTGTATAGTTTTTTATATAAGCATAGAGTCTGAATAGCCTATATTTTATACATTTAATAATTCTTCATATTTTTATGTTAAATTTTTTATACAATAACCTAAAAATAATATTTCTTATAATGATATAATATATCTATTAAAAATTTCATGAATTAAATCATAATTATCATTTTATAAACAAACATTATAAATAACTTATTAGTTAGACAATACTGAAGTTTTTATTTCACGTAAATATATAGAAATTTCATCCAAATTTTATTTTTATTTTATCATATCCGTCAAGTGTTTTATTTATGTATCATCAATAATTTTTGTAAACATTCCTTGGTTTTAACTATATTTGTCTACCAATTAAAATTTTATAGAATCTATTATATTTTTTTAATTATTTTATTAAAATATATCTTTTATCTTATCTGTTTTATAATATTATTTAACATAATTGTAAATTTATTCAGGATTTAAATTTATATTTTTTGGAACTTTTATATTTTCCAATTTTGAATAAAAATTTTTAACGTAATTTATATATTTATCAGAATAGTATTTATCTTTATTATTTTCTTACAATATTTTTTCAGGTTTAATTAATAGTTTAGCCAATTAAACCTACTACATGAATATTTTATTTTTTTACAATAAATTATTAATATCATAGGCTTTTGTTCCTATTTTAATGTCTAAAATATCAATTTAATAATCACTTTTATGTCTATTATAAGATTTAGATTTAATATTTTTTAAAGAATAAAATGTTTTTTTTGACAATTTATAATAATGTTCTTGTGTGATAATATCCTATCCAAAAATATTTTTTAGATAATTTTTATCTTCAGAATATATTTAAAATCCTCTATGCCAGTATTTTAACAATCTATATTTATATGATGGACTTAGTTTATTCATATCTATATAATTTCTTTTATTATTAATTGCATGCATTCCACGATCTATACATAATACTTATTTAGTACATATATCATAACCCACGCAACAACAATCAATATCAAAATTAGATAAAACATCATAATAATTTGTATATAATTTTAAAACAATTTATATTTTTTTGCATATCTTGTTATTTTCTAATATATAAATGGTTATAACATTTTCTGTAATTATTACATAAGTATTGTTACAAACATTTATTTTTTCTATAAAATTATTTATTTATTATTTTATATTTTATATATTTTTTTCTGTGAAATCTTTCACTATTAAAAATATATCTATATCTTTATTATATACAGGTTATCCACATAATAATGATTATATAAATCCTCCAGCAATAAACATATTTTTACACAAAGGTTTTATGTCTAAATTCTCATTCTAAGAAAATACATACCTAAGATATTTATATATAAATTTATGTATTTTTTTTACTCTGTAATTATTATAACTAAATATGCCTTCTTAATTTACACCACAATCTTATTTAATTTCTATTTTTTTATTTATGTTTGTATACATTTTTTCATCAGATAATTCTATTAATTTGGATATATAATCTTCTAATGAAATATAGTCTTATTATGTCAACATTAATATTTTATCAATATTTGTATTGTTATTACTTTTAATATTGGATAATGTATTTTAATATTAGATGAAATTTTGATGATCTGGAATAAAATTATTTTATTTTAAAATATCATCAAAATATAATTTATAAATATTATATGAGAAATAAGTAGATTATATTTTTTATTAGAATATTTATATATTTTTTTGGGATTTAATATCCATTATATCCAAATCATCTTATAACCACATTATTTTTCTAATAAATGTTTCCAAATATATTTTCTATATAATCGTGTCATAATTAACATTTTCTTCTTTATTTAATAATTTCATAATATGATAATTAAATAATAACATTCCCATGTCAGGATAATTTTCTTTATTTATATCTTATATATTTATATATCTTAATTATTATATGTCTTATCTTATGTAATTATAAATACTAGGATATCTATATATACATTATATATAAGTATAAATCATCAAATAAATAGAATGTAAACTTGATATTATATTACTTTCCTTTTCATTATATAAATTTATTATAGCTTTTGATATTAATTTAGAGAAATAAACATATATATTTACGGGGTCAAACCCTTAATCTTTAAATATAGCTTTATTATGATTATTATCTTCCATTTCCCATTTAAAACCTTAATCTAATCCTTAAATCATATTTTCAAAATACAATATAGATTTTTCTTAATATTATTTATCAAATTATTAATCGAATGTTTTAATAAAAATAGGTAAGAAATAATTAAATGAATTTCCAAAAGGTGATATTAAATTATATTTATTATATTTTAATTCACATTTTGAATCATGCATTTTTTATTATAATTGATTTACGTAATAATCATAACTTATAAAACCATCATAACTTAATAATTATGGAGAGGACATTTTTTATTTAATATCTTTTTATATATAAATACATAAACCAAGAATATTATTATTTTCTAGAATAGATTCTTTAGAAAATTAACAAAAATATATATCTTATATTAATTATTATTATTTAGATATTTATTAAATTTAACACCATTCATTCTAATTAATTAATTTTGGATAAGGATTATCATAAGTATGAATTTCATTATTTATTTTTCTTTAATAATTTTTGCATTTTTAAAATACTTTTTATATAGTTTCATTGGATACTTCCATATCTGGATCTGAAAGAAATATTTACATCTATTAAAAGATATTATGTAATCTATATATAGGTTTCCATCCACAATTTTTTTCTTTCTTAAAATACCATTAATATTATGTAGAAATATCAATACATATATCTTGATCATAAACATGTTCGTGTTTAATATAGAAATTTTCTCCTAATGTTATTATAGGTATATCTATAGGAAAATTATTTCCAAGTTTAATATCTATAGGAATTATTAAATTTTTATATATTCCATCTAATATTTTAATATTACCTTGGATAAAATAAGGATTTTACATATCAGGAATAATCATTGAAAAACTATTAAAATCATTTTTATTTTATAAATAAAACTCATAATCTTTCATAATTCTTTTAACTGATTATTAATTCATTTTAATCTAATTATTTTATTACATCGTATATAGTTATTTATGATCATTTGAAATAATTTTTTTTCAATTTTGAGAAACTTTGATAGACAAGAAAAAAATTTAAAAATATGAAAAAATAATATATTTTAAATAAAATCTGGTAAATATCTCTTTAAACATATAAAATTGAAAAAAAAAACCAACTCTTCACTCACATTCCTTATAAAAAATGCAATAATTGTCTTTACTCTAATCTACCCTTATAGAAAATTTAATAGAAAATGATAAATCTATTTCTGATGAATAAATATTAGAATGTTTAAATGAATAATCTTAATTAAATTTTACATAAGAAGATGTTTAAATTCTTGTTTAATATCAAGAAAATAAAACCACCAATCTGCATCATTTAATATAAAAATGTATTTATATTGATTTAAATTTAGATTCTTATAAAAAATATATATACTCTATTAAAGATGTCGATACAATAATTTCTATAATAAAATAATATTAAAAGTAAAATATTAGATGGGAATTTTATAAAGATTTATTTAATTTTGATTATTATCCCGAAGGGTAATATTTTGAGAAAATTCCTGTTTTAAAGATAAATTAAGATGAAAATCCCTTATAATACCAAGATATGATTTCAAATAAAGATATTAAATTTCTTATAATTATTGGTAATAGATATCTTGATAATAATTTAAAACTTAATAATAATATATTTTATTTAAATATTAGTTTTTGTGAGAATATTTAAGATAATTTTTTAAATGACTGCGAGAATTTATAAATTCTTGATATGAAATATTGTTATCAGGATACTATTTCGGACAAGTTTTTGAAAAGATCTAAGAATTTATAAATTCTTGATATGAGTGTTTGTTATTAAAATACTATTTCTAATGGCTTTTTAGATAATTGTTAAAATTTATAACATTTAAGTATGAATGATTGTAATTAAGATACTATTTCTAATGGATTTTTAGATTCTTGTAAGAATTTATAAATTCTTAGAATGAGGTAATGCAAATAAAAAACAATTTCTGATGGATTTTTGTAAGGATGTAAAAATCTTCAACATTTAGATATAGGATATTGTAATTAAGAGACAATTTCGGATAATTTTTTAAAATATAATACATAATTATAAAAATTAGTTATGACATATTGTAATTAAAAAACAATTTCTGATAGATTTTTACAAGCATGTAACAATCTTTAATATTTGGATATGTGTTATTGTAATTAGGATACAATTTCTAATTAATTTCTTTCAAAATGTACGTAAATATAAACATTAGGTATTATATAATGTAATTAAAATACTATTTCCAATGGCTTTTTAGATAATTGTAAAAATCTTTAATATTTACACATGAATGGATGTAATTAAAAGACTATTTCTAATGGATTTTTAAAAGAATGCAAAAATATTTAACATTTATTTATGCATTCATGTAATTAAAAGACTATTTCCAATGGATTTTTAAAAGAATGTACATAATTGAAGAAATTAGATATGTCTCATTGTAAACAAAATACTATTTCTAATGGATTTTTAGATGATTGTAAAAATCTTTAATACTTGGATATGCGTTGTTGTAATTAAGATACTATTTTAAATGGGTTTTTAAAAGAATGTATATAATTATAAGAATTAAACATGCTTCATTGTAATTAGGATACCATATCTAATAGTTTTTTAAAAGAATGTAAAAATATTTAACATTTGGATATATCTTATTGTCACTAGACTACTATATCAGATGGATTTTTAGATTCTTGTAAATAGTTATAGGAGTTAAATATGTCAGGATGTTATTAAGATATTATAACTAATAACTTTTTAAAATATAATACATAATTATAGAAATTAGACATATCTAATTGTCATCAAAATACTATCTCAAATGGATTTTTAGATAATTGCAGAGAGCTAGAAACTCTTGATATGAGGGGTTGCGTTTAGAATACAATTTCTAATGGCTTTTTAGATAAATGTTAAAATTTATAACATTTGAATATGAATGATTGTAATTAAAATACTATAACTAATAATTTTTTAAAATATAATACATAATTAAGAAAACTAAACATGTATTAATGTAATTAAAATACTGTGTCCGATGGTTTTTTAAATTATTGTGAAAATCTTTAATATTTAGATATGTCCTGCTGTGATTAAAAAACAATAACCAAAGAATTTTTTAAAAAATGTACATAATTAAAAGAATTGAATATATCTTATTGCAGTTAGTATATAATATCTGAAGAATTTTTTGATCTTTATACATAAATAAAAAAATTAACGATGTATGGATATAAAAAACCATTTTTAAAAGATTTTACCAAAAAATATACTCATATGAAATTACATTATGATTTTATATTCCTATGATATTTATGTAGCAGAAAAAAGATTTTTATATTTTTTATAAAAAAAATTTTTTAGGATTGATTTATACTATATATAAAATGTAATAATTATCTTTATTAAATTTATAAAAAAATTAAATACTTTAATCTATTTAAATATCTGAAGAAGATTTGCAACTTCTTATTTAATATCAAGAAAATAAAACTTTTGATATACATCATTTGATAGAAAAATGTATACATGTAGATTTAAATCTAGATTCTTACAGAAAGTATATAAATAGTATTAGAGATACTAATATAATAATTTCTATACTGAAATAATATTAAAAATAGAAAATTGATTGGGAATTTTATAAGGATTTATTTAATTTTGTTTGTTATCCGGAAGGATAATATCTTGATAATATTCCTATTTTAAAGATAGGTTAAAATGAAAATCCTTTAAAATATTAAGACATAATCCTGAGTAAAGATATTAAATTTCTTATAATATAGTTTAACCATTAATTAAACAATAATTTGAAACTTAATAATAATATATATTATCTGGATATAAATGTATGTAAAAATATATCAAATGGATTTTTAGATTTTTGTACATAATTGAACTATTTGAGTATGGGTGGTTGTAGTTAAAATACAATCTCAAATGATTTTTTAAAATATAATACATAACTTTTAGAATTAAATATGTAATATTGTCATTAAAATACAATCTCAAATGGATTTTTGGATAATTGTTCGAGACTCCAGAAATTAAATATGCAATCTTGTAATTAAAATACGATTTCTAATGGATTTTTAAAAAATTGTAGAGAACTGAAAGTTCTCAATATGAATAAATGCGATTAAAATACAATCTCAAATGGATTTTTAGATAAATGTGTATAATTATAAGATTTGGTTATGGAATAATGTTATTAAATCACGTCACTTTATCATTTTTTAAAATATAATAAATAATTAAGGAAATTCAATCATAAAGATTTAATAATAATGATTGATAATTCTTGCGACCAAATAAAATTATTAATTGATATAAAATAATTATGAATCGGAAAAATTATTTGATGTTACAGATAAGATAATATAGTAAATAATTATATAAATATAAATATTTAATAATATTTTAAGTGTAAAAATAACGTTATTTTCTTAATTTTCAAACAGGAAGAAAAGATTTTTGGAAAAATAGGAAATGATTTATATATTTATGTATTTTTTATTTTTTTAAATATCTTATACGAACAAAATTGAAAAAATCTTTCAAATATTTCTTTTATATTATATATAAAAAAATGCAATAATTATCTTTATTAAATTCAACCCTTATATAAAATTTATTAGAAGATTAGTTATCTTCTTATGAATAAATACTTTAATTAACTTAATTGTCTAAAGAAGATGTTTAAACCCTTATTTAATATTAAGAAAATAAAATTACTAACATACATCATTTAATAGAAAAATGCATTTATATAGATTTAAATTTAGATTCTTATAGAAAATATATAAATGATATTAAAGATACTAACGCCATAATTTCTATATTAAAATAATATTAAAAATAAAAAATTAGATGGGAATTTTATAAAGATTTATTTAATTTTAACTATTATCCATGTTAATATTACTAAAATATTCCTATCTTAAAAATACACGAAGAAAATGATCCAATAAAATATTAAGATATAATTTTAAATAAAAATATAAGATTTTTAATAATAGAAGATAATTAATAATTAGATAATGATTTAAAACTTAATGATGATATATTTTATTTGGATATATATGGTTGTGAAAATATATAAAATGGATTTTTAGATTCCTGTGCGAATCTTCGATATTTAAATATGTATGAATGCAATTAAAATACTATTTCAAATAATTTTTTAAAATATAATACATAATTATAAAAATTAATCATGTATTAATGTTATTAAATTACGATTTCAGATGGAT